>Ga0172381_10002689_pt1 | contig 19361 bp, 20 predicted proteins | sample Leawel6488metaG_FD_119754 | JGI IMG/M metagenome (GOLD analysis project Ga0172381, IMG submission 119754) | Leachate microbial communities from a municipal landfill in Southern Ontario, Canada - Leachate well 64-88 metaG | ecosystem: Engineered > Solid waste > Landfill > Unclassified | place...
AAACAGGTCGAAGTAAAACAAGAAGATATTATAAAAGAAGTCAAAGCCATATTAAGAGAAAAATAATATGAAGATACAAAAACAATTAAGAGAAACTTCTCAATCTTTAGTATATCGCTTTACCAAAGCCGTTCAAAAAAGCGGAGTATTGGTTGAAGCAAGAAAAAGAAGATTTACCAAGAGAACCAAAAGCGAGAACATGCAAAAGAGAGCTGCTTTGGTTAAGGTAGAAAAAAAGAAGGAGTTCGATAAAGCTAAGAAATTAGGCAAGAGTCTAAGTAATAAAAAATAATATGATAGTTGAAGAAATTAAAAAAGATTTAATTTCTGCGCTAAAAGAAAAGAATGAATCAGCCGTCTCTACTTTGAGAATGGTGACTTCGTCTATCTTTAACAAAGAAATGGATAAGAGAGTTAAAGTTTTAGAGAAAGAACCTAATTTGACCGAAGAGCAGATAAAAGAAAAAGTTAAATTGACTGACGAAGAAGTAATCGAAGTCTTGTCTTCTGAGGTTAAAAAGAGGAGAGACAGTATTGCTCAATTTGAGCAAGGAGGAAGGCCAGAATTGGCAGCTGGAGAAAAGAACGAAATAGACATATTAATGAAATACATGCCTAAAGAATTAACCGAAGATGAAATTAGAGTGATTGTAAAAGGTTCAATTGCTAAATCAGGAGCTACAACAATGAAAGATATTGGAATTGTAATGAAAGAAGTTTCTCCGCAAACCAAAGGAAGAGCAGATGGAAACATAGTGGCAAAGATTGTAAGAGAAGAATTGGGAAATTAATTTAACCGAGCATTGCTCGGTTTTGTTTATGGAAAAATTATTCATAAAAAATAGAAAAGGATTAAAGATGGCTGTTGCGATTGATGAAGCCAAAGATCAAAATGGTTTAGTTTTTTTTGATGCACGGATTTCTTAGTTATAAAGAACATCCTTTATTATTGGAAACTGCAAAAATATTTAAGGAAAATAATTTTACAACAATTTCATTTGATACGACTAATAGTCTTGGAGAAAGTGATGGGCAGATGGAGAATGGGACAATCGCCGGATACCTCGAAGATTTAGAAGATGTGATTGAATGGGCTAAAATGCAAAAGTGGTATAGTAGTTCATTTTTTCTTGTCGGTCACAGTATGGGAGGATATTGCATTACTGATTATGCAGTCCGTAATATAAATGTGAAAAGTCTAATACTTTTTGCTCCTAAGATTATAGGAGATACTCCTAATGAGGCTGAATTAGAAGAATTGGGAAGCAAGGGATTTGTTGGATGGGAAAGTCACAGCACGCCTGGAGTTTTTAAAAGAAAAGGATATAAGTATTTTGAAGACGAAAAGAATCGTAATTTATTAAAAATTGCAGAAAATATTAAATGCCCTGTGCTTATAATAGGAGGAGACAATGATAAAGTAATTCCGATAGAGCAACAGAAAATGCTATTTGATAAAATTAAAAGCAAAAAAGAAATATATATCTTTAAAAATGGAGATCATAATCTAGAGGGTTGGGAAAATTCAGAAGAATTAGGTAATATTATCAAAAATTGGATAAAATACAGTGTTTAAGAAGAAATTCAGGCCACTAAAGGTCTGTTTTTTGTTAAACTTGCAATTACTTTCTGAATTTAGTAAAATAGAGGAAACACAAATGATAGAAATAAACAACCTTTCTCTAAAATACAAAAAGATAGACGAAGTTTTTTTGAAAAAAGTTGCTGAAAAGGTTTTAAAAGCAGAGGAAAACAAAAAAAAGATTGAATTGTCTATTGCTATTGTTAATCCAGAAGAAATTAAAAAATTAAATAAGGAATATAGGAAAAAGAACAAGCCAACCGATGTACTTTCCTTCGGAGAAATAGGAAGTGATGTTTCAGAAATTGTAATTTGTCCTGAAGAAGTAGAAAAGAACGGTGAGAATTTCAAAAAAGAATTGACACTAGTTTTAATTCACGGCATTCTCCATCTTTTCAAATACGATCATGAAAAGACTGTTAAAGAAGCAGAGAGAATGTTTCAAAAACAAGAAGAATATCTTTCAAAGATTAAATTTTAACCAAATAAGCAATATGTCGAAATCAAAAATAATTACTGGATTGGATATCGGAACAGATACTATTAAGATTTTGGGAATTAAAAAAGATTCTGAATCTGGAATGGAAGTTTTATTCTTTGATACGATCGAATCTTTTGGTGTTCAGAAAGGAAGAGTCAAGGATTCAAATGAAGTCGGGAAAAGAATAGTTGAATTAATTGAAAGAGTAGAAAGAAAACATAATTGTCGAGTTGAAAATATTTTTGTTAACATTAATGGAACTAAACTTCAGTTAGTTGCTAGTCATGCTTTAATTTCCGTAGGAAGAGCTGATCAAAAAGTTTCTTCAGAAGACATTGAAAGAATTTACGATGAGGTTAAGATGATTAACCTTCAATCAAATAACAAAACTATTCTTCAAGTTTTCCCTCGGGAGTGGGTTTTAGATGGAGAAAAAGAAATTAGAGACCCATTAGGATTACAAGGGGTAAGATTAGAATTAGATGCCTTGCTTTTATCTTCTTTTAATTCAGACATTGAAGGAATTATCGATTCTGTGGGGTCTTTTGGAGTAGAAGAGGAAAATATCATTCCTGGATTAATGGCTGATTCAAATGCGGTTTTAACGCCCAATCAGAAGGAATTAGGAGTGGCTTTGATTAATATTGGGGCAGGAACATCTAGTGTAGCTGTTTTTGAAGAAGGTAAACTTCTAAACATGGTAGTTTTCCCAGTTGGTTCATCAAATATTACTAATGATATTGCTATTGGCTTTAAGACAGAGATAGAAATAGCAGAAAGAATTAAGAGACAGTATGGTTCTTGTTTATCTAAAGAAGGAAAGAAGAAAATAGACTTTAATCTTTCTTTAGTTAATGAAGAAGACGACGACGAAGAGGAGCAAGATATCTTTGGTAAAAAGAAGAAAGGAAAAAAGAAAAAATCAGAGAATGTTTTGTCTTTTTCTGAAAAAGAATTAAGCAAGATTATCGAAGCTAGGGTTTGCGAAATATTTGAATTAGCTGATAAAGAAATTAAGAAAGTTTCTAAGCAAGGATTATTACCAGCCGGAGTAGTTATTACTGGAGGAGGAGCTAAACTTCCAGGAATAGTTGAGTTAGCTAAAAAAGAATTCAAGCTTCCTTCTCGAATTGGATATTGTTCTGAATTCAAGGGGTTAGACAAAGATAGTTCCTTGGCTACAGTTTGCGGTTTAGTTATTAGCAAAGTTGATAAAGAATCTTCTCATGGTGGATCTGGAAATGGAATTGGAAAGAAGATCAAAGGATTCTTTGAAAACTTTATTCCTTAAATATATGAGCTTAACAAGAATAAAAGTTATTGGGGTCGGAGGGGCAGGTTCTAATACTATTGATCGATTGACCAGAGCGAAGATTAAGAATGTTGAATTGATTAGTATTAACACCGATGCCCAAGACTTAAAAAAGAAAGAGGCGCATTTGAAATTAAGAATAGGAGATAAAATAACGAAAGGACTGGGAGCAGGAATGAAGCCGGAAATAGGAAAGTTATCAGCTAAGGAAAGCTATAAAGATATTGAAGAAATTTTAAAAGACAGCGATATTATTTTCCTAACATCAGGTTTAGGAGGAGGAACTGGTTCTGGAGCAATGCCAATCGTTTCAGAGATTGCTAAAAAGTCTGGAGCGTTAACAATTGGAATTGTTACCCTTCCATTTTCTTTTGAAGGAAAAAAAAGAAAAAAGATTGCTTTAAATAGCTTGGAAGAAATAAGAAAGAAAGTTGATACAATGGTGGTAATTCCTAATGATAAGCTTCATGAGATGATTCCCATAAAATCATCGGTTGAAATAGCTTTCAATAAGTGCGATGAACTTCTAAAAGAAGCAGTTGAAAGTATTTCCAATGTAATAATGAATCCAGGAATATTTAATTTAGATTTTTCTGATATTAAAGAGATTTTAAAGAGTAGCGGATCAGCATTTTTTGGAACAGGTAAGGCACAAGGAAAAGAAAGAGCGATCCAGGCAGTTGAAAAAGCATTGCAATCTCCCATTACTAGATTCCCATTAGATAAATCAGAAGGAATTTTATTCAATGTAGCTTCGGGGAATAAGAATTTTTTACTCTCAGAAGTTAAAAAGATAGCAGAGATTATAAAAAAGAAAACATCGAGTTCGGCGAAGATAATTTTTGGAGCATCTTTTGATAATAATTTATTGAAAGATGAGATAAGAGTGACAGTAATAGCAACGAGTTCAGAAAAATCGTAAATTATAAAGGCTCTTATACGAGGGGCGAATAAGAAAATCTTCTAATGTTTTGTCAAAATTGACAGTAATTTTTTAGGAGTATAGAATATTTATATATGAAACTAACTAACCACATCACCAAAGTCCAAAAAAGAAATGGAAACATTGTTGAGTTCCAACCAGAGAAAATTTTCAATGCTGTTTTTAAAGCAATCACTGCAACTAAGCAGGGAAATGGAAAAAAAACTCAAAAAATAGCTGATGGTGTTGTCAAAATTTTAAATAGAAGATTTAAAGTTGAAGAAATTCCTAACGTTGAACAAATTCAAGACATTATTGAGGAGGTTTTGATACTTGAAGGAGAAGCAATCGCTGCTAAGGCCTTCATTCTATACAGAGAACAAAGAAGAGTTCTAAGAGAAGCTCAGGCTGTAGCTGAAGAGGCAGTTGATAGAGTGGATGATTACTTGGATAAATTAGATTGGGAAGTGCAAGAAAACTCAAATATGACTTTTTCTTTGCAAGGATTGAATCACTACGGAGTTTCTTATATTGTAAAAAAATATTGGTTGAATAAAGTTTATCCCGAAGAAGTAAGAAGAGCTAATGAGTCGGGCGATATGCATTTGCACAACCTAGATACATTATCTTGCTACTGTGTTGGATGGGATTTGTATGATTTATTATTAAGAGGATTTGGTGGAGTTAATGGAAAAATTGAATCAGCTCCTCCAAAGCATTTTAGGAGCGCATTAGGCCAGGTAGTAAACTTTATGTATACGCTTCAAGGAGAAGCAGCTGGCGCAGTTTCATTTTCAAACTTTGATACTTTGCTTGCCCCCTTCATTCGTTATGACAATTTAAGTTATGCTCAAGTTGAACAAGCCATACAGGAATTTTTGTACAATATGGCAGTTCCAACTAGGGTCGGTTTCCAGTGTCCCTTTACTAATATTACTCTTGATTTAAAGCCATCTCCTGTTTTTGCTAATCAGCCGATTATTATTGGAGGAACAGTTCAAAAGGAAAACTATTCTGAATTTGAGGAAGAAATGAAAATGTTGGATAAAGCTTTCTATACAACTATGATTAAAGGAGATAGAAGTGGAAGACCATTCTCTTTCCCAATTCCAACAATTAATATTACCAAAGACTTCCCATGGGATGATCCAGCATTAGATCCAATGTTTGAAGCCTCAGCTAAGTACGGTATTAACTATTTTGCTAATTACATTAATTCAGATATGAAGCCTGAAGATGTAAGGTCAATGTGTTGCAGATTAAGGCTTGATATGACCGAATTATCAAATAGAGGAGGAGGAGGATTGTTTGGTTCAGGTTCTTTGACTGGAAGTATTGGAGTTGTGACTATTAATCTTCCAAGGATTGGATATTTATCTAAAACAAAGAAAGATTTCTTTGAAAGATTGGGAAAGGTGATGGATACAGCCAAAGAAAGTTTGGAAATTAAAAGAAAAACAATTGAAGAATTTACTTCTAAGGGGTTATATCCATATTCTAGATATTACTTAGCTGGAGTTAAGAAGGCTAAGGGGCAATATTTTGCTAATCACTTCTCAACTATTGGTATCTGCGGAATGAATGAAGCATTATTGAATTACATGGGAGAAGATATTGGTTCAAAGAAGGGGCGTCAGTTCGCTTTAGAAGTAATGGATTTTATGCGTTCTAAATTAGTTGAGTATCAAAAAACTTGTAATAGTATTTATAACTTAGAAGCCACTCCTGCTGAATCAACTTCTTACAGATTGGCTCAGAAAGACAGAAAGCTTTATCCAGATATTATTACTTTAGGAACAAAAAAAGTTCCTTACTATACTAATTCAACTCAGTTGCCAGTAAATTATACAGATGATGTTTTTGAGGAATTAAAACTTCAAGATGATATCCAGTGTAAATATACCGGAGGAACAGTTGAGCATTTGTTTATCGGAGAAGAAATTACTGATATTCAAACAGTAAAGACCTTAATCAAAAAGGTTTTCGAGAAAAATAGATTGCCCTATATTACTTTGACTCCTACATTCTCGATTTGTCCGACTCATGGATATATTGCCGGAAAACATTTTACTTGTCCTAAGTGTGCGATTGAGCAGCCTTGCGAAGTGTATTCCCGTGTTGTTGGTTACTTGCGTCCAGTCTCGCAGTGGAATGAAGGTAAGCAACAAGAATTCAAAGACAGAAAAGAATTTAAAGTCAAAGCTTCATTAGCAAAACTAAACAAGAAATAATATGGACGCTCAAAACATTTGTCATGATTGCGGAAAGAGAATTATCGTTTCTGAAAATGGAGAAATCGTTAATGGGCAATTATTGAAATACGCTTTGCCCGATGGAAAGGAAAAGATGGTATTTAAGTGTAATGAATGTTTTAATGAGAACAAGAGTTTGAAGAATTATCAAGAAACAGAAGTGTATTCCCGTGTTGTTGGTTACTTGCGTCCAGTCTCGCAGTGGAATGAAGGTAAGCAACAAGAATTCAAAGACAGAAAAGAATTCAAGATTTCTTAATTATGAATGTGCGGGTTTCCGCACATTTTTAACAGATATGACTATTGGCGGATTGCAAAAAGTTACTTTAGTTGATTATCCGGGCAAGCTAGCTTGCACGGTTTTTCTCTCGGGATGTAATTTCCGTTGCCCTTTTTGTTATTCCAAAGAGCTTGTTTTAGATGAATACATTAAAAAGCATCCACAGATGTCCGAAGATTATTTTTTTGATTTTTTAAATGGCAAAAAAGGAATGCTCGAAGGTTGTGTTATTTGTGGAGGAGAACCGACAATTCACAGAGAAGATTTAGTTGATTTTATAAGAAAGATTAAGAAAGAAGCATTTTCTGTTAAGCTTGATACAAATGGAACTAATCCAGAAATAATTAAAAGATTAATCGATGAAAAATTAATTGATTACATTGCGATGGACATTAAGGCTCCACTTGTAAAAGAAAAATATGAATTAGCTTGTGGGGCAGTCTTTGATATTTTAAAAATTAAAGAATCAATTTCGATTATTAAAAATTCTGGAATTGAATATGAATTTAGAACAACAGTTGTTCCTGGAATTCATATTGAAAAAGATATTATTGATATAGCTAATGAAATTGCTCCAGCGAATAAATATTTTATTCAAAGATTTAGAGGAGAAAAGGGGACTATTGATCAAAGATTTGAAAATGTTACTCCTTTTCCTGATGAATTTTACAAAAACATTGAAAAAGAAATTAAAAGTTTTTTTAAAGTTTTCAAGATAAGATAATGCTGCCTCTCTACGATAAAAAAAAGATAAAGGATAGTTTTCCTCTGGCCACAGCTTTTTTAATTGTCTCAAATACAATATTTTTTCTTTGCACTGTTTCTAATTTAAATCATTTTATAGATTTTTTTGGTTTTACCTCAGAAAGATTATGGGATGGTAGATTTTTCACTATTTTTACTTCCATGTTCCTACATGGAAATGTTTGGCATTTAATTTTGAACATGTGGTTTTTATGGGTCTTTGGAGACAACCTCGAATCACGTTTAGGTAAGGTTAAATTTATTGCCTTTTATATCATTTGTGGCATTGGTGGAGCTATTCTTTATGCTTTGGCAATGTCTGACCCTAGCCAAGCGGTTATAGGGGCATCGGGGGCTATTTCAGGAGTGCTAGGAGGATACTTAGTGCTCTTTCCAAAGAATAAAATTAGGATTTTTCTCTTTTTTTGCGTTGCCTCTATCCCAGCGGTTATCTATATTTTTATCTGGTTTTTGTTGCAGCTATTTTCAACTTCAGCCATAGACACATCTGTTTCTTATTTTAGCCATATTGGGGGATTTGTAACGGGGATGCTTTTTGTTAAAATGTTTAAAAAAGGAAGATGACAAAATCAGAATCATTAATATATTTTTGTTTGAGTTTTGTAGGAGGCATTTGTATTGCCTCTTTTTTTATCGATTCAATTATCATTGAAATCATTGGAGCAGTCATTGGATTAATTTTAATTGGATCTTTTTACGAGAACAAAATCATCATCGTTATCGGTTTTTGCTTTATTTTTTGTTCAATTGGTATGTTTTTGTTTGGTTTTAATTTATCAAAAATAGAAAATAATTCATTAACTGATTTTAATAACAAGGAGGTTGTTTTTAAAGGAGTTGTTTTAAGCGATCCAGAAAGAGGTTCTGATAAGACGCAATTAATAGTAGATATTATTGATGGCAATAAAAAGATCGGCAAAGTTTTAATTTTTACTGATAAGTACTTTCCAGTTAATTTCGGAGACACTATTCAAGTTAAAGGAACGGTTAAGGTTCCTGAAAAATTAGATAATTTTGATTATCGAGGATATCTTGCTAAAGATGGAGTATCGGTTCTTGTCTCTTTTCCAGAGATAGAAATTATTGAAAGTAAAAATAGTCTATTGGGCGGATTGTATGATTTTAAAAAAGTTTTAGGCGAAAGAATAAGAGATAATCTTTCTCCGAATTTGAGTCCAATCCTAGAAGCGATGATTTTAGGAAATGATCAGAAGATGAATAAAGAAACGAAAAGTAAATTAAGTACAAGCGGATTGAGTCATGTAATTGCCATTTCTGGTTCTCATATAGTTCTTTTCTCGGCAATGCTATTTGAAGTTTTGCTCTTTTTAGGATTATGGAGAAAACAAGCCTTATTAGGTTCTATCTTGTTTACTTTGTTTTATGTGTTCTTGGTTGGCATGCCGGCTTCAGGAGTGAGAGCGGGGATAATGGTCGGTCTTTTGTTTTTAGCTCAGTTAATTTCTCGACAATCATTTAATTTAAGAACACTAGTGTTAGCAGCTTCAATAATGCTAATTTTTAATCCATTATTGTTAAAATTTGATTTAGGCTTTCAATTATCCTTTATGGCTGTTTTGGGAATTATTTTAACTGGTCCAGTTTTCAATAAGTGGCTGGATGTTATTTTTAGAGGAAAGTTAAAATGGCTTCAAGAGATTATGGCCATGACTTTTTCTGCTCAAATATTTACCCTGCCTTTATTGATTTTTTCTTTTGGATATTTTTCTCTTATTTCTTTGCTATCAAATATTATGGTTTTGCCTCTTACGCCATTATTAATGGCTTTAGGGGTATTAGTTCCAATTTTTGGATTAATCGTTGCTATTCCTTGTTCTGTTCTTTTATCTTACTTAATGTGGGTTGTAGATATTTCTTCACGAGTTCCTTTTGCTATTTTGAAAGTTGATTTACCATTTATTGTATTAGCTATTATATACCTTCCTTTTTTATATTTAGCTTACAAAGGGAGAAGGAAAGAATTGGAATTTTTGAATGGATAATGTATAATTTAAATATATGACTAAAACAGCTTGGGTAGTTTCTATAAATATGGGATATGGACACCAAAGAACTGCCTATCCTTTAAAGTCTTTTGCTGAGAACAGGGAGGTTGTTTGTGCTAATGACTATCCAGGAATTCCTGCTTCTGACAAAAAGATTTGGGAAAGTTCAAGGAATTTTTATGAATTCATTTCTCGTTTTAAAAGATTTCCACTATTAGGAGAATGGTCTTTTTCTCTTTTTGACATGACTCAAAAAATTAATGATTTTTATACCACCAAAGACTTATCAGTTTCTAATTTTACTCAAAGAAGAACATTCCCTTTGTTTGAAAAAGGATGGGGAAAGGATTTAATAGAGAAACTTAAATTAAAGAAGTCGATTCCGATTGTTTCTACTTTTTACAATCCTGCTTTTATGGCTGAATATTTTAATTATCCTAATGATATCTTTTGTGTTATTTGCGACGCAGATATCAGTCGAAGCTGGGCCCCAATTGCTGGAAAAAAATCAAGAATAAAGTATTTTGCTCCTAATACAAGAGTAATTAAGAGATTGAAGATGTATGGAGTTAAATCTAGTAATATTATTTTGACTGGATATCCATTGCCAATGGAAAATATTGGAGGAAAGAATATGGAAGTATTGAAAGAAGATTTAAAAAATAGGATTGTAAATCTTGATTCCCTGAAAAAATATAGAGAAAAGCATGGCTTTGTGATTCGCGAAAAACTTGGTAAGCTACCTAAGGAATCAGATCATCCTTTAACTATTATGTTTACGGTTGGAGGAGCAGGAGCGCAAAAAGAATTGGGAATTAGTATTGTAAGGAGCTTAAAGAAGACAATAAATAATAAGAGATTGAAAGTTATTCTTGTCGCTGGAACCAAAAAAGAAGTTAGGGATTATTTTGAAAAAGAGATTAGAAATGGAGGATTAGGCGAGCTTTTAAATAATGGAATAGAAATTTTGTGGGGAAAGAATTTTGATGAATATTACGATAAGTTTAATTTAGCTCTAAGAAAAACAGATATTTTATGGAGTAAGCCGTCAGAACTTTCTTTCTATTCAGCCTTAGGTTTGCCGATTATTATTGCTCCAACTATTGGCTCTCAAGAAGAGTTTAATAGAAATTGGTTATTGAAATCAGGATTTGGAATTGATCAGGGAAAAATAGAAAAGGTCAAAGATTGGTTTTATGATTATCTTCATTCGGGATATTTTGCTGAAATGGCGATGGAGGGTTTTATAGAAGGAGAACAGATGGGTACGATTAGAATTAAAGAAGAAATACAAAAATGTTCTGGCTCACAGCAATAATTTTTTCATATTTATGTTTTGCTTTAGCATCCTTGGGAGACAAGATTGTTTTAGCTGGTCCATCTAAACCAAAATCATATACTTTTTTTGTAGGAATATTAAGCCTTCTCTCGGTTTTCATTATTCCTTTTGTTGATTTTGGTTTTCCAAGCGGAATAGGTTTGGCTTTTATTATTCTTGAAGCCATAGTTTATGTTCTCGGTCTTTATACAATGTTCTATGCTTTGGAACATTTTGATGTTTCAAAGGTGATTCCGACGATTGGAGCAACTCAGCCAATTATTATCGCTGTTTTATCAGTTTTCTTTTGGGGTTACCAAGAAATAAAAGGAAATGAACTATTAGCTTTTATTATCCTTTTAACGGGCAGCGTTTTAATTTCTATTGATAAAAGTCCTAAGATTACTAAAAAAGCCTTAGAGATATCTTTAATCACTGCCACTCTCTTTTCATTAGATTTTGTTTTTTCTAAAATTGTCTATACGGAAATGGCTTTTTGGCAAGGTTTTATCTGGATGAGAATATTTAGTTTTATTTTTGTTTTATTCTTCTTGCTAGATAAAGGATTTAGAGGAGAAATGAAGGAAGAGAATAGTGGATTTAGTAAAAAAACAGGAGCTATATTTATTTTCGCTCAAATGTTTGGAGGATTGGCTAATATTCTTCAGAGTTGGGCTATTTCTCTTGTTCCAGTTGCTTATCTAGCAATAATGAATTCGATGAAGGGAATACAATACGTATTTTTATTTATTTTAGTTATCTTAATTTCTTCATTCTTTCCTAAAATTCTAAAAGAGGAAACGAGTAAGAAGATAATTATACAAAAAATTGTTTCTATTCTTTTTATCGGTTTAGGTTTGGCTATTTTGGTGTTATAGGAAATCAGGTTGATTCTTTACACTTTTTTTAATATAATGTACGAGATGATTCCACTATTAAAATACATTCTTTGGTCCTTATTAGGATTAGGCACTATCTTTGTCGCATATTTTTTTATTGGTTTTGCTAATCAACCCAAGAATATGACCTGGGGAGTTAATTTTTCAGTCAAGCAAACAGAGTTTTTAAAGTTGGATTCAAGAGAGACCTACTCCGCAATTTTAAATGACTTGGGAGCAAAGAATGTTAAAATATCGGTTTATTGGGATTTAATTGAAAAAGAAAGAGGAGTATATGATTTTAGTGAATTAGATTGGCAGATTGCCGAAGCAGAGAAAAGCAATACTAAGGTTGTTTTGGCTATTGGAATGAAAGTGCCTCGTTGGCCAGAGTGTCATTTGCCAACTTGGGCAAGAGACCTTAGTAAAACAGAACAGCAGACAGAGATAATAAATATGCTTCAAAAGGTAGTTTTAAGATACAAAGATTCGTCAGCTCTTTCAATGTGGCAAGTAGAAAATGAAGCGTTTCTTAAATTTGGAGCCTGTCCTTGGAGTGATGAAGATTTTTTAAGAAGAGAGGTTTCTTTTGTAAGATTAAATGATCCAGAACACAAGATTATTGTTACTGATAGCGGAGAGCTTTCTTTATGGATTAAAGCTTCACAAGCAGGAGGAGACGTTGTTGGAGTAACAACCTACAAGAAAGTTTGGCAGCAGCAAGCTCATATATATGTTTCTTATTTGTTTCCATCTGTTTTCTATAACCGCAGAGCAGACATAGTAAAGAATGTTTTTAATCAAAAGGTAATTGGAGTAGAGTTGCAGGCTGAGCCTTGGTGTGCTAATTCAATTATGAACTCTTCTTTGCAAGAGCAAGAGAAGACTATGAATTTAAAACAGTTTAAAAGTAATGTAGAGTTTGCGAAAAATACTGGCATCGATACTTTTTATTTCTGGGGAGCTGAGTGGTGGTACTACATGAAAACAGTTTATAATAATTCAGAGATTTGGGATGAGGCCAGAAAATTATTTTAATACATATGCTAAGCATAATCATACCAACCTTAAATGAGGAAAAGAATATTAAAAACTTGCTTTCTGTAATCCAGAAGGGAGGTTTTGATGATTATGAGGTGGTAATAGCTGATGCTGGCTCAAAAGACAAAACAATTGAAATTGCTAGAGAATATAATTGTATTATTACTAAAGGAGGACTACCAGCCAGAGGAAGAAACAATGGAGCAAAAGTCGCAAAAGGTGATATCCTTTTTTTCCTCGATGCTGATTTAAAGTTTTATCCTAAGAAGTTTTTAAAATTATCAGTTGATTATTTTATTAAAAATGACTTATCGGTGGCTTCATTCCATATAATGCCTCAAAGGAATAATGCATACATGAATCCTTTTACTTTGAATCTTTTTTATAATTATCCCCAGATTCTCTTAAAGAAAGCGTTTCCAATGGGAGCAATGGGAATAATGGTTAAAAAAGATATATTCAATAAAGTTAAGGGATTTGATGAAAGCATTACTTTAGCTGAAGATCATTATTTTATCCAGCAGGCTGAAAAATTAGGTAAATTTGATATAATAAAAGGGGTTAATTTATACATGCCCCTAAGGAGGTTTGAAACAGATGGATATTTTAGAACAGCATTTAAATATCTTAGATGTGCCTTAAATATGGGATTTTTAGGAAAGCCAGAAAGAAAAATAAAATATGATTTTGGACATTATGATAAAAAGTAAAATATCAAAACTATGTCAATATATCAATTACCAACAATAAATTTTAAGAAAATAAAGGGACCAGAAATGAAGAAGCTGTTTCCTCAAAAAATGCCTTTCTCAGGATTGTTTTTAATCTTAGTGTTTTTAATAGGGTTGATTGGGGGAGTTTCTTCAAGTTATATTTTTTATCTTAAGTTAAAACAGGAAATTATTAGTGCTGGAGTGCCAATTGTTCACTCAGAAAAAGTTGTGGAAAAAAACTATATTCCTCAAACTACTCAAGAGCAGAAAGTAATAGATGTCGTGAAGGAAAATACTTCTTCGGTTGTTTCGGTTGTTATTATGAAAGAAGTAGCAGTATATGAACAAGGTTACTATGATCCTTTTGGAAACGGTATCTTCATTGTTCCTCAACAAAAACAAACAGGAACAGAAAAACAGCAGGTAGGAGCAGGAACAGGCTTCATTGTCTCGGAAGATGGATTGGTTTTAACCAACAAACACGTTGTTTCTGATGATACAGCAGAATATATAGTAATTATGAGTGATGGTAAAGAATATCCAGCTAAAATTTTAGCCAAAGATCCAGTTCAGGATTTGGCTATCATGAAAATAGATAGTAGTACTAAATTTAAGCCTTTAACTTTGGGTTCAGCTGAAGACATTCAAATAGGACAAAGTGTGATTGCGATTGGTAATGCTTTAGGGGAATTCCAGAATACAGTTTCAGTCGGAGTTATTTCTGGTCTAGGAAGAACAGTTGTCGCCTCAGGAGGAACAATCGGAACAGAAACACTAGAAGATATTATTCAAACTGATGCTGCTATTAATAAAGGAAACTCAGGTGGGCCGTTATTAAATTTAAAAGGCGAAGTTATTGGAATTAATACTGCTGTATCTACTTCAGGACAAAACATTTCTTTTGCTATTTCAATTGATAAGGCTAAGAAAGATATTGAACAGGTTAAAGGTTCGGGCAAGATATCATATCCATATATGGGTGTTAGGTATGTAGTTATAAGCAAGCAATATGCTGAGAGTAAAAAATTATCAGTTGATTATGGAGCGATTATTACTAAGGGAGATAGTGTTGATGATCCAGCCATTGCTGCTGGTTCTCCTGCTGAAAAAGCTGGATTAAAAGAAGGGGATATTATCTTAGAAATGGGGGGAGAGAAAATAACAGAAGATAATACTATTGCAAAAATTATTACCAGTTATAATTCATATGATTCCGTTGATTTAAAGATATTAAGAGACGGAAAAGAGATGATAATTACTGTTGTTTTGGGAGAATGGGAGCAATAGCTCTTTTTCTCTTTTTGTGTTAGTATTTTAGTACTATGAACTCTGACATTGAAGAAATAAAGTCTCGACTAAATATTGTCGATGTCGTGGGAAGCTATATCAAACTTGAGAAAGCGGGGATAAACTACAGAGCCCGCTGTCCTTTTCACAATGAAAAATCTGCTTCTTTTTTTGTTTCTCCATCACGTCAATTATGGCACTGTTTTGGTGGCTGTAATGAAGGAGGCGATATTTTTAAATTTGTTATGAAAATTGAAGGTGTTGATTTTGTGGATGCTTTGAAGATTTTAGCTGACAAAGCTGGAGTTACTTTGAGGAAAGACTCGGGAGATTGGCAGAAGATTAAAAATGAAAGACAAACGCTAATTGATTTATTGGAAAGGTCTTGCAAGTTTTATACTGCTCAATTAGAAAAAAGTAAAACTGGGAAAGAAGCAATCGAATATCTTTTTAAAAGAGGAATGAAAGAGGAGACAATAAAGAGCTGGAGGCTTGGCTATGCTCCGGATACTTGGACAGGATTAACAGATTATTTAATCGGGCAAGGTTTTGAAAAAGGAGACATTGTTAATGCCGGTTTAGGAATTAAAAAAGATTCCCAGAAGTTTTTTGATAGATTTAGAAGTAGAATTATGTTTCCTATATTTGATTTAAATTCTCAGGTTTCGGGATTTACTGGCAGAATATTTAATTCGGAAGATGAAGCTAAGTATTTAAATACTCCCAATACGTTATTATATGATAAGAGTAGAGCCCTGTATGGAATGGATAAAGCTAAGATGGAAATTCGCCAGAAGGATTTTTGTGTCTTAGTCGAGGGCAATGTTGATTGCATCATGTCTCATCAAGCGGGAATCAAAAATTGTATTGCTGTTTCAGGAACAGCCTTAACTCCATTGCATTTAGGAATTATTAAAAGATATTCTTCTAGTTTGGTTCTAGCTTTTGATATGGATTTAGCAGGAAATAATGCAACCAAAAAAGGAATAGATTTAGCAATGAAAAATGGATTTAATGTTAAGGTTATTTCCATGATGGCTGAAAAGGACCCTGCTGATATTATTCTTCTTGAAGGAGAAGAAAAATGGAGGGATTTAGTTAATACAGCTAAACCAATTAATGAATTTTACTTTGAATTAGCATTTAAAAACAGGAATCCAGAGATACTTGAAGAAAAGAAGAAGATTATTTCTGACCTCTTGCTTGTTTTAAAGAAAATTGATAATAACATAGAACAGAGCTATTGGATTGAAAACATGAGCCACCGATTGAAGATTAAAGATGAAGACATCAGAACAGAGCTTAAAAAGGTTAAAATAGAAGAGAATAATAGCGAGCCAGAAAAGGTAGTTAATATAAGGGAAAAGAAGGGAAGGAAAGAGATGCTTGAAGAAGACCTTTTGTCTCTAGCTATGATTGATACGGTCAAAGCTTCTGAATTGGAAGAAGAGATGGTTAATGATCTTTCTTCTCAAACCAAGGAGATATTTTTAAAGATTAAAAAGGGAGAAGATTTGGGTTCGTCTGACCTGTTAAATTATGTCTTAATCAGGTCGGAATTAATGAAAGATATTGAAGATTTTGATGTAAACAAAGAATGGGGAAAGTGCCTTTCCGAGTTTCAGAGCTTGATTAAAAAGGAAGAAAGAGATAGGCTGACTCAAGAGATAAAAAATAAGGAGAAAGATGGAGCTTTCGCAGACGTAAAAGAACTTTTATTAAAATTTAATAAATTAATAAAAAACAATGAAGAAAACAAAAAAGAAAGTAGTCAAAAAGACGAAATCGAAAAAGCCGATCAAAAAGATTGTGAAGAAAAAGAAAGTTGCGAAGAAGACTCCAGTAAAGAAGGTCAAAAAGAGACAGAAGAGGGTAATTAACGTTGTTACTCCAGAGAAACTAGATGAGCTAGTAAAGAAAGGCAAGACTAGAGGTTTTGTGACTTTTTCCGAGATTTTAAATTATTTCCCCAATATTGAGGAAAACATGATTGAATTAGATCAAATGTTCAACAAGCTTGAACAATTGAGTATAGATATTAAGGATTCTAAAGGATATTTAGACACAACAGATACTACTAAAAAGAAAGGAAGAAAGAGAGCTTCAACAGGAAAGATTGACTCAATTCAATCATACTTAAAGGAGATAGGAAGGATTGATCCAATTACCGCTAGAGACGAAAAAGATTTAGCTAGAAGGATTGAAGCAGGAGATGAAGACGCTAAAAGGAAATTAGCTGAGGCTAATTTAAGATTGGTTGTTTCTATTGCTAAGAAGTATATTGGACGTTCTCCTAATTTAACTTTGCTTGATTTAATCCAAGAAGGTAATCTAGGATTGTTTCGTGCAGTAGAAAAGTTTGATTGGAGAAAGGGATACAAGTTTTCAACTTATGCTACTTGGTGGATTAGGCAGACCATTACTCGTGCCCTAGCTGATCAAGCGAGAACTATTCGTATTCCTGTTCATATGATTGAAACTTTGACTAAATATACCCAAGCTAAAAGAAAGCTTTTGCAAGAATTAGATAGAGAGCCATTAGATGAAGAAATTGCAGCAGAGATGGGAATCGAGGTTGAAAAGGTTAGGCACCTAGAGAAGATTTCTCAAAAAGCAGTTTCATTGGAAACTCCAGTCGGAGAAGATGAGAAAGATAGTGTTTTAGGAGAGTTTATCAAGGATGAGAAGATTGAATCTCCAGCTTCGCAAGCCGGAAGAACATTATTAAGAGAGCATTTGGATGAGATATTCAAAGATTTAGCCGAAAGAGAACAGAAGATTCTTTCAATGCGTTTTGGCTTAGAAGACGGTGTCACTCATACTTTGGAAGAGGTAGGACAAGAATTCGGCGTTACCAGAGAGAGAATTAGGCAGATTGAAGCGAAAGCTATCGAGAAGATTAGAGGACATAAGGATTTGAAGAAATTAGAAGGGTACTAAAGTACTTGACATTCGTCTATTATTCGTCTATTATTTGCATATAGACGAATATGTTTAATCCTAAATATACAATAACTACAAGGCTTTTAGCGAACATTAAACGTATCGCTGAGTTAACCACAGATTTAAATGGTAGACATTTTTCCGATGTTGTGCTTTTTGAATTTGAAAGAAGAGCTAGGGAGGTTTCGGCTCATTCTTCAACCAGTATCGAAGGTAATCCTTTGCCCTTAACTGATGTAAAGAAATTAATAAAGAATGCTCCAGAAAGAGTTCGTGATAGTGAAAAAGAAGTGCTTAATTATAATAATGCACTTGTGTATTTAAATAATTTTTCAAATCAAGAAAAAGCTTCTTTTAATTTGAAACTTATTTTGGAAATTCAGAAAATGGTTACAGATGGCTTAGTTAATAAATTTCATTCAGGAAAAATTCGTCAAGAACCAGTATTTGTAAACAATCCAAAAACTAAAAAAACTATATACCTTCCTCCAGACTACCAGGATGTTTCTAGTTTAATAAATGAACTAATTGAATATGTTAATAATAATGAAGGTAAAATTGATCCTTTAATTTTAGCTGGTATTTTCCATAAACAGTTTGTAATTACTCATCCTTTTATCGATGGAAATGGTAGAACAACTCGTCTAGTTACTAAAATGTTGCTTTCTAATATGGGTTTAAATACTTTCAATCTTTTTAGTTTTGAAAATTACTACAACAATAATGTAACTAAGTATTTTGAAAATGTTGGATTAAGAGGAAATTATTATGATCTTAAAGATAATGTTGATTTCACTTCTTGGTTAGAATACTTTACTGATGGAATAATCGATGAATTATTAAGAATTGCAGGAGAATTGAATAAGGTTAAGTTAGATATTGGCGAGCAACTGCAATCTCATCATCAAGAAATTTTGAATTATATTAATAAAAATGGATTTATAAAGGATAGCGATTATGCATTAATAACGAAAAGAGCAAGACCTACTCGTTATGTTGATTTTCAAAAATTAATAACCCTTAATTTGATTGAAAGACAGGGAAAAGGTAAAAATTCTTACTATGTTTTAAAGAGTAAGGAATGAGGGTTGAAAAAAGTTTAGAATTAAGGTATATTGCAAACATATTCCGGTGTGGCGCAATGGTAGCGCGGATGCCTGTAGACAATACTTGCAGCTTTCTTGAGTAATCAAGATCGAAAAACGAGGTGAATTGCGGGAAACCTAAGAGTTTAATACTTATGGCAATCCGCAGCCAAGCCCATAATTTTATGGGAAGGTTCAGAGACTATTCCGAAAGGAAGTACTCCTTATTTTAGGAGGAAGCGCCTCGCCCCTAACATTAAGTTGAGGGTGATGAGATAGTCCACGCTTATTAGAAATAGTAAGATTACGTGTAAGCATTAGGTTGTAGGTTCGAATCCTACCACCGGAGCCAGTTAGGACAGTCGGCTAGTTCTAGTACTAGATTAAACGGAGAAGCTATTGTAAAACATAGCTTTTTTTCGTCTAAGGTTGGGTTCTGAAGTAGATAACTTAAAAATGTTCTTTTTCCTGCAACATCAGAACTATTTTCAAATAT
>Ga0172381_10002690_pt1 | contig 19357 bp, 32 predicted proteins | sample Leawel6488metaG_FD_119754 | JGI IMG/M metagenome (GOLD analysis project Ga0172381, IMG submission 119754) | Leachate microbial communities from a municipal landfill in Southern Ontario, Canada - Leachate well 64-88 metaG | ecosystem: Engineered > Solid waste > Landfill > Unclassified | place...
AACATATTAGTACGGTGATTCCTATGTAAACTATAGCTCTCAATACTCAGGAAGCTGATTAAACCCGTTAGCATCCACCTCTTTTAAAGGCTTACATACATACCTTACCGGATACCTGCATAGGGGTACTAGAAAGGCTATATCACTATTCGGATTAAAGAAACTATCCCGAACACTATGATTGGTTACCCTAATCCGAACGTTACCCCGATAATCCGGGGGGAGTACCTCAGGAAAATCTTGGGTCAACCCCCTAGAGGTGCATAACCCCGGTTTGAGTAGTACCATCACCACTACACCCTTCGGAACGTGTAGGTATACCCCCAGCACGAGGGTTTTACTCTCCCCTGCCCTAACCCCAATACGATCCTCAGATCCTAGGCATAGCTGTGGGAATCTCCCGTTAAACAGGATCGGGTGGGTGGAAAAATACTCTATTACACATTCTCCCCCGAATAATAATCGGTAAAATAATTTTTTTATCATGATCTACTTTATTGGTTTTACACTAACAATGTATATTATGTTCAACTGGTCTTGCTGAAGGGCGTGGTGTTAATCCCTTCCATCCGAGGTTGGTTTCTACCAGGTAAAAAACTTTTATAAGCAAATAGCCCTGGTGTTAATCCCTTCCATCCGAGGTTGGTTTCTACCGTTCTGGTTTTTAATTAACTTCTATAAAGGGGTGTTAATCCCTTCCATCCGAGGTTGGTTTCTACCCAATCATTAATCAACTCTTTAATTTGATTGTAATTAAGTCCTGATTTTGATTCTAAAATTGACCAAATTCTGTCATAGGAAATCCACAGACCGCCATTTTTATAATCCTGTTGATACATCCATTCGTTTTTATCATTGTAAAAAGTAATTTCTTTTTCTCCAGTAATTTTGTGATGCTTGTTATTGAAGCATTCAAAAAGAAACTCATGGATTTCCTGATCTTGGTTTTTCTCAGGTTGTTTTTCTGATTCTTTTAGACGAGCCTCTTTGATCATTTTTTCTATGCTGTCTAAAAATTCGAAGTATTCTTTTCTGTCATTTTTCATTTTACTTTAGTTTAATTGGTTTATTAACTCCTAAACTATTCAGCTTTCGTTGGACTCTTATAGCATCCCTTTCTACAAACTTGTTATTTCTAGATCCTAGCAGGGCATCGTTAAACCCCTCTAGGTCTACCTGTACCGAACCGTAGCTAATGGTGTTGTGCATAAGCATGTAACTAGTATCTGGAACCTGTCTGAATATAATTACCCCGTCATCCCTAAGGCTTTGTAGAGTAGTAGCGATATGGCTTACGGTTACCTGAGAATCTGCCCCCCATACGATCAATCCCTTACGTAAAAGTACGCTGCGTACCTTATCCGTTATCCCTGCATTCGCTCTCATCGGTCGTTGGCTACGTAAGATGATAGTATTACAAGCTGTACCAGTACCCCCACAGCCCAATCCTTATCCGGTATGCTCCCCCCGAACGCAAAAATAAAAATAGAGAACCCATATAGCGTGCCAAGCCCTATTAGCCTTACAGGGAATAGTACAGGGCTCTTTATAAGTGTACGGATATCCCCATCCGTGTAGTCAATAAAAATCAGCCCCAATAGTAGTATAAACGCTGCCCATAGCCTATTATTAGATACCATCCCGTTCTCTCTTAGGAAGATAACTGCCCAGACGAACACGTAGGACACAACCAGTACCATCATTCGTAACGGGATTAGGGGTCGTTTCCTTGGGGGATCTCCCCCCAGTCCAACCATACTCTTACTTATCATACTGCAAATATAAATTAATATTATCTGATTGTCAATAGTTAGGGGGTCATATCTTTATAGCGAAATCGAAATCCTCCGCACGTGTACCCCCTATCAATAGCTTCACACAACGCACTGGGGCTAACCCCTATCGCTCCCGCAGCTTGGGATAAGGACCTGTACCCCCGGATGTACTCCCCGGTGATGGGGTTAAGCTGCTCCACCCCCCGAACGTTGGCCACCCCCGGATCATCCCGCCCTAGGGCGTACATCATGAGGAGCCTCTGCTTCACCACCCGCTCAGGGATAGCACAGTACCCCTCCGCCATCAGCTCAAGGTAGTTAGCATCCACCAAGCGGTTAACCTCATCTAGGGATCTCATGGCTAGATGGGTTCAACCGTACCGTTAAAAACCTTGGCCTTTCTGCGGGCTTCGTGCAGTCCGTACTTTTGGATCACACCACAGAAGGCAAGGTACCCATCCACGTGAGAGAGGCTCAACTTGCTCAACCCCCCTAGGTCGTTCAACTTAACCCTATACTGTCTTACAGGGGTCATGGGGGTAACGGTTACCCCCTTAAGCCCCCATCTTTTGATATAGGTTTTCAGCCCCTCAGCAAGCTGCTCTGGGGTTTCCGTACAATCCTTACTAAAGGTAAGGAGAACGTCAAATCGTATCATTTTCATAATAGTTATACTAGTTAAGTTTAACCGCCCCCACATCAAGCGCAGGATAGGAAACGTTTACCCCGTACACCTCATCCCCTTTCACCCAAAACCCCTTAAAGTTCGTTACACGGTGATCCCCCTGTATCCGGTTCATCCGGTGACAGTCCTCGTACCCATGTAAAAATGCAAACCCCAAACTGTTTAGATTGTAGGATATACACACATCCCCCTCTATAACAATTTCCCCATCTAGTATAGGGTATAGGGTCAAATCATCGTAGTTTAGTACCGTTAGGCTGGGGTAGTCCACAAGCTGATCCCTTAACCATTCATCAGGGCGATCCTCCCATTCATCCTCACGGAGTAGAATTCCGCAGCAGAACTCTAGCACGCTCCCGAACTGGTGCAGGTTACCGTCAAATACCGTAAAATTCTGGGTATCCTCCGCCCAATCGTTCGCATCATGGGAGTACGAGGATAAAAACCCATCGTACGAGGTATACCTTTCTTTAATGTATTCTACAAACGTTACCCAGTGGGCGTGTATAAATTTACTTAACCGGGTAAAGTGTTCCTTACCCATTCCCACCTCAACGTAGATCGCATCGTTGGCAAAGTTATACTCCCGTGGGGAGTGGATATGCTGGTAGTTGATCCGATCCACCAGCCCGTTGTCTTTAAGTAGGGTCTCCACGGCAATGGTACACTTTTCTGCCACCTCCTCCCGATACCCTGCATAATCCCAGTCGCATAGGTCAAAGGTTACCTCCCCGTACAGGTTCATCACCCTGCGAAGGCTGTTCATGCTATCCAACTCGTTCTCCTCCCCGTCGTCCGGGGCGAATATCGTTTCGTAGAACCCCGGAAATAGGGGAAGGTACGTTTCCAAATAGATTTTTTTCATGCTGTTCATAGTTAGTTTAACATTCGTAGGCTTACTTACCCCCCGTTCGGGGGTCTATCGTAATTAAGGGCTTTAGACCTTCTACATATTTACCATGTACGTGATGATCAGATCCTTTACCTGTAGGGGGTTATCCCATACACCCTAAAGCTGATCGACTGTTTATTTGCACCCCCTACAGCGTTTCGCAGCTGCACCGTGGTATAGTCCAAAGAGATGTGATGATCTACCCCCTTAAGCTCATCCAGCAGCTCAACCCCTGTATCCGTAGCGTTTTTGCCCGATACCGTTAGGTACTCCGGTTTACAACCCTTTCCCGTTAGTCTGATTCGCACCAGTGTTTCGGGCCGATGCTCGTATAGTTTTAGTTCCATTTTAGCTGTCCCCCAGTTTAAGTAGGTTTATACCATACGTTAATATTTTTATTTGCATTTCAGCCCCAGCAGCCCCAGCAGCAGCCCAAGCAGCCTCAGCAGCCCCAGCAGCAGCCCAAGCAGCCTCAGCAGCAGTCCCAGCAGCAGCCCCAGCAGCAGCCCAAGCAGCCCCATCATTTATATATCTTTTAGCGGCATCTACAGCTTGCTGCACCCGCTTATCTTCTGGGTAAGCCATATTATAGATATGCACTACCTGCTCAGCGGCATAAATTGCATAATTAGTATACTGGGTGTGAGTCATACATCGGGCAATTAACCAGTTGGCCCAGTTATATTTTTTCTTCTCCATTAATCGTTTAACGAAGTTGGTTACACCCAGCCCAACTAATCCCTCCTTCGTTACGAAGCGCATCCCCTCAGCGCACGCTGATTGGGAAATTAGCCATTTTTTTGTTACCCTTTTCATGATAATATAATTAGTAAATGTTAGTAATAATAGCTATCTTTATAGCACGTTCGTTGACGCGCTGTGATTATTTTAGCATCCCTAGGGTTAACCTAGCGCAGTAGGTGTGGGGGTCAAAGTAGTCCTCATCGTTCTCCCTCGCCTCGCACCAGTCGATAAAATCCTTCTTCTGTTCGGTGTCCAGCACGGAGATCAGCCCAACCTCCTGGGAGGAGATCCCGTTGAGGTGGGTCGTAATGATGTACTCAAAGTACTCATCCATCGTGGCCATATCGTAGCCCAGCAAATCGGTTTTGTGTACCATAGTAGAAATTTTTTAAGGTTTTTCAATGATTAGGTTAACTTCTCCCCGCTCGTTTATATTCAACCCTGCAACCCATCCACCTAGGAAGTGGTTACAGTGCAACTGGGCTTTTAGGTACTCATCATGGTTTAGGCATCCTAGCCTAGCCCAGAACCGGAACAGCCTGCTATTCCGGCTCATCTCATCGGCTGCCCTCATAGGGGTATAATATCAGTGTAGCCCCCATCCCAGGGTTTACCGTTTAAGTACCATTCCCCTTTGACCTGCTTAACAGCTACACCGGGAATACCGTTCAACCGCTCCTTGGCCGTATTGGTTTGCCATTCCCGTTTAGCTTGTATACTGGTAGTCCTTTCAGGATCATTGTACTTGTAAGCGATGGGGTTACCAAACAGGTACAGCACGGTAACGTTAGGTAGCACCTCAACACGGGTGTTCGACCTGTTAAACGGCCTAGCGTTTAAAAAGTGATCAATCGAATCCCTAGTAATCTTTCTCATGGGTTTAATATTTAAAGGTTAGTAATCTTTGCCGTAATGTTTAAGCATTTGGCAATACCTGAATAGAAAATTGCCTATAATACGCAATTCCTCATCTGTGCAGTCATTGAATAACCCATAAAAATAGTTATCCCCTGTAGTTGGATCACCTAAGCCCGGTCTATACCCCCAATCATCGGGAATATTTAAGCCACGATTGTATAAATGACCTGCAACCTCAAACCAACAGTCCACAGCCTCACCCCAAGCATCGGAGCAAATAAGGCGGAATTCATCTTTAAACTCTTTAAGGTTCATAATAGTGTTATTATTTGGTTAGGTTTAACAATATGTTAATTGATAGTGAATATCACCAAAAGATTATTTAACTTTAGTAAACTTGGTAAATCCACAGTATTTCTTATGGGTAATTACTTCGCCCTCTTTCATTGTGTAAAACTCCCCCGTATTTAGTTCGACTAATTTAGTCTTATTGATCTTTAATGTCATTGGGGAATGAGCAGATAAATAAAATCCGTTAACCTCTGACCCTGCACAATGTTTGTCAGAGCCGTGAGAAACTAATTTATATTCATGCCTTACTGGGTGCATATATAGGTGAAATACCTCATTAGTCTCCACGTCTGTAAATTTCCTTTGTGTTAATACATATCCGTCCATAATAGTAGTATTTGCTTCGGTTTATAATAGGAGAAAATATCACCTAATTAATTTAGGGTTTAAATCAATCATTATATGCTCAAATTGATAATAATCTAAGTCTGTATAATCATTTCTATTGCAATAGTTTTGAGTATTACTAAAGGCAATAACGGCACTATTTAAAAACCTGCCCTTAAACATTAATTCAGCATACGATTTTTTGTCACTCATTCTTATTAATCCTTGCCCTGTTTCTATTATCTTATTTCCACTAAGAATAAAGCCAAAAGGGTAGAAAAACCATTTAGAGCCTATATTCTCCCATTTGTCTTGTAGCTTGGTTAAATCATTACTGAAAGAGTCTGTAATATATGAGCCATCAAAACTCATAAATATTAATCTGTACTTAGTTTTCATAAGGTTTAATTATTAAGTAAGTAAATAATATTATTTGCAATTTGCAAATCGAGAATTAATCATAATCAATAACAGTATTTTTGCAAATATTAACACATAGTTTAATCATTTCATCATCTGAAAGATTAACAAACTTATTGTATTGATTTGACGTTGCTATTCTACAATGAATCCCACCAAAATAAGATATAAAGCATTCAACCCCCTTCAAATAGTTTCTAGTTTCTTCGGGTGTCTGTAATCCCATTGCAATAGCATCTATATTCATTCCTAAGAACCGTACTAAATAAGGTTCTATAAATTCACTGGGTATTTCGTTTAATTTACTCATAATAAATAATATTAAGGTGAAATTAGTTCCCTACCAAAGATCCGATCTTTACACCCCACGTTAAGGGATTAAGTAGGGAATAGTATAACTAAGGATTAACCTATTATATTACATTCACCATTGTAATAATATTCAAAGCAACCGTCAGAGCCAACACATGTATATAAGGGTATATAATAAGCCCTTTGTCCATATCTTGAATTGTCATAAAACCCATGAAAATAAAAGGTTTTAAACGTCTCTAATACCCTTTGTTCTCTACGACCAAAAGGATTATTTTTTCTTTCAATACCTTTTGGAGTCCTCCAAAGGTTTAATAAAAACTCAATACCCTTTTTATTTTGCTCTGGCGTTAGCTCTATTTCACCGTCCCAAATAAATTGAATGTCTATTACTTCGCCTCTGTTCATCCTATTTTTAAGTAGGTTAATTTGTTGCTCTGTAATAGTGTTGCCTTCGGCAATAGCCTTTAAAACATCGTTTGTTTTCATACGAGAAAGTATTAGTAATAGGTTAAATTAACTTTCAATTTGTTGCTCAAACTGCCCTAAGTCTTGAATCGGTTTTGAGGCAGTGAAAAAGTCAAAGTCATTTAACTCCTCAATATTGCAACCCTCTTCAATTTCATCATAAGTACAATTAACGTTAACAGAGTCAAGACAAGTATACCAATGTGAACCGTTTGGATTATCGCTAACAAAAATAGTTGATTTGGTTTTGTTGCTACCGTAATAGCCTGTAATTTCTCTGGTTTTCATTTGATTAAGTTTTAAAGGTTAATAATGTAGTAAAGCCAAGATAGGGCAACGAACAGGGCGAAGCCGATCGTTACTGCTAGTAGGAATAGGATAACTTCCAAGTTAACCCTAATCCAGTGGAATAAGATTCTCATTGCTTGTTGCTTAAGTTGCTGGGGAAAAATTCTAAACACGCAGTTTCGCCACATCTACACTTGCAAGAATCTGGGTGGCCGTACCCTCTATAAATTTTTAACCTTAACGATTCTGGCTTGCAGTCTAAAATGTTAGCGAAGTCAAACTTTGCAGCCGATCTGGCTGATCTTTCTGAGTTGTAAATTTCAATTTTAGTTTTCATTTTGCGAAGTTTTAATTGGTTAAGACCCCCGAAGGGGTTTCGGCTACTCAAGCCTCATCGGTTAACCTTGTATAAGGATAGTAACCCCGATCACGATCAGTAGGGTAACGGCGAACAGGACCACCCCGGTGACCAGCTCCCTGTTTACGGGCTTTGGCTCTGTAGGTTGAACCTCCGTACACCTCATGCGGGAAGTGTAACCCTCGTTACTTCTCCCCTCGATAGAATAGGTAGTAATCATAGCGATCATCTTTTAGTTAGTAAATAATAGTTATTAAAAAAAATTAGCACCCCGCAAAGGTTTCGATCCTTTATACTACACGCTGTAGCGGGGTCATATCACATCACCTCTATTTGAGGGTTTAGGCTGTTGACACTTTTCCGAAGCCAGCCGCTTCTGAGGGGTTACGCTCCCCACGTTGGCCTCAATACCTCATGAGGCTTAGCCGAACCTGATGCTATCGTAACGGCACAACAAATATACGGTGGGCTTGTACATTCTGCAATAGGTAGTTTTACTGGGTATCAGTTAGTTACAGGGCTATTCATGGAAACATGTCGTCCCAAACCGCGCGGTTATCCCGTTGTAATACAGCACGTTTCAGGCTTTATGATAGGATTAAGTATGTGATTCCTAACATAAACTAAAAATATTTTAAAAATAGTTACAACTACCTGAGGCACAAGGGGAATAATTTTAGCAGTTGAATAAGTTAGGATATTAACTAGGTGTTACTACGTACGTATGAATATATGTAAATACCTGCATACGTTGGCTAGTTAAGAGAAGGGGTAACGGGGTGACGGTATAATAAAAAGGGATGGGCTGGGCTGGGGGGAGATTATACACAAAGTGTGGAATAAATTCCACACTTTGGGGAAATATTTCCACACTTTGTGTATATGAACATATATAGATATTTACATACGTTCTCCCTAAATCAGAATTTATTGGCATATATTAAAACTAACCGAATAATGTGCAACTAGTAACCATTTATGACCCTGTGTATTATGCGTATATTAATTGTCCAATAAGTAATATTATGTTAAATATACCCCCGGTGGGTCAATTTTAGACATCGTGGCAATGCGGGTTTCAAATGTTCAGGTTTCCCCACAGGAAAGGGTAGGGGTCAAACGAGCGGGATACTCCCCACCCCCCAGATATTCCCCTAGGTAACCCCCAGTACGGTTAAAACCACCCCCATTTTACCCCAGATCTCCTGTTACGAGTGCAGGAGTACCCCCCGTACCGAAATAATGGCTTAAACGAGCCCTATTCAAATCGGGGTAAGCATAAACCTACGTAGTGAAAACCGTTTTACGGGGTATTTTTTGTACAGATGCTGGGAGGATGGGTAAAAAACCCGTAAAACGTAACACGTTATGATAAAATAGGTTAGGCTTACCCACCCACGGGGAGAACACTCCGGTAGAATCGGGGTATGTTAGGGGTAAACGGAAAGACCCCCTCACCGTGAGGAGGGGGTCTCGTGTATTGTGTATCCTATAGGTTCGGGGTATACCCCGGACGGGGCTACTCGCGCGTACGCACAGCGCTTTCGCTCCCGCCCGTACGAGCTAGCCGGGGTGCAGGGACTTCCGGAGTACTATCAAAACGGTGAACGGTAGAACCCCCGAGCAAGTAGAACCCGTCTGTATATAGGGATATATCCACCCAGTGCTAGGGGGTATGTATACCACGTATATTTCCTCAGTAGCGGTACAGTTGTACGTGATACAGTACGTTTCAGTGGGGTAGAGTACTATCATTTATAATTCATAGTTATGCAAACCGTTCTTTTACCTCTTTACTTTTCATACTCCCTACCTTTTTACTATTGAATCTAGGCTATCAACCCGAAACCCTGCTGCCCCCTTGTGCCCACCCCCACCGTACTGATGGGCGATCTGGGAAACGTCTACCAGCCCGTTGTCGTTGTACAGGGAGAAGTTGTAGCCCTTCCCATCGAAGTAGAAGCAGGCACACCCATCGTAGCCATCCTTATGGTAGTCTATCCCGAAGTTAGTCGGATTGAATCGATCCCTATTTATGCAGATAAATTTAATAGGAATGTGCTCCTCCATCGTTACGGAGGTAGGATATGGGTTAGGGAATCTATACCCTAGTTCGACCTCAAACCCGTTCTTGTACACCTGCTTGGCCTCCTCGCAGAGGTATGCGTAGACCGTTGCCCCCTGCGCATGGATCTCCTCGATGGATCCCCCGTACGCAGGTTTCCCCTGCTCCTCCCCGGTGATGTGGTTGGTCAGGTAGCGGAAGGCGGTCTCCACGTTATGGATCACCTCTCTCGCCCCGTACTGGAACTCCAGCACGTACTTCTCCTCCGGTGTCCCTCTATGCCCGAAGCAATCGTACCGACCGAGCAGACGGACGATCTCCGGTATTGACACGCTGGGGAAGAAATAATGCCATGTAAGCTCACAGGCAGCATGTTGTAAATCCCTTATTCCGGGGATTAGGATGGATCCCCCCTGCAAAGCGTGTAAAGCTTCATCTACCGATCTGATGGCAGAGATGTGGTGGTCCAGCCAGATGAGGTTAAGCCCAAAGTTCTGGAACAGCTCAACCATCCTATCCGGGGGGAAGGAGATATCCACCAAAATTACCTTTTCGTACCCGGATAAATCAGGGATCGGATCCCCGTAGTTGTACCCGATAAGATCCAGATCGTGGTCTAGGAACGGGGGGTTAATCCCGTTCCTAGCGTTCTCCGTCCGATGGGCCAGCCTAACAATCGCTGCGCTCATCCACCCATCCAGATCAACGCTATGGTACACACACGCTGTTTTCATATAGCTATTTTTTTAGGTAAAACAATACCACCCTCAACCTCATCCCCGAATACATCCCATCCCGTAGGGTGCTCCCTGGCGAATAGTTCCACCCTAGGTAGATCCCCTAGAAGGGTGACAATCCTATCCCGGATTACGGGGGGCTTCTCGGAGTGACTCCCTACCTTAGCGATCTCCACGGACCGAACCGAGGCGTTCACCCTTTTGGGCTTACCCTTTACGGCTATCAGGCAGTTCTCGCTACCCGCCCGGGTGTAGAACCCCATGCCGAAGTGTGGCTTCTCGTTCTTGGTCAGCTTCACCCACGTGAACCCGGTCATCGTTTTCAAGGTAAACCCCCATGATTCCATAACCCTTAAAGCCTCTAGGGGCTGTGAGGCCACCCACCACATGAGGAGTACACAGTCATCGTTAGCCAGCTCACGGATGGGTAGGGCGCACAGCTCCTCAACGGTTAGGGTGGAGTAGTGGTACGCTGCACCGGATACCATGCTGCCCCCGGTATTCTTATTGCTAAATCTCCAAGGGGGATCTGCGTATATTATGCTGTACATACGGTTAGGCTTTAGGTGATCGGTACCGCTCCGCCAAGGCCATCCGCTGCACGTCCTGAGGGGACGCTTCGGTACGGTTTGCCACGAGGTTCATCCCGTCGATGATGGTCTGGGCCTCGTACAGGCTCTGCGCCAGCTCCTCCACTAGGGGGGTCATCGGGTTCTGTGGCTCCACCCCGTCTGGCTTCGTCCGGATCACCACGTCCCCGATGGGGCTGGTGTCCACCCGTACGACCAGACGGTTCACCTCTGGGCAGTCGATGATCAGGTCCCTATCCTCGAAGTATAGGTCATCCTCCCGGTACCGGAGCAGGGAGAACAGCAGGTCGTTAGGCTTTAGGACTGGCATCATCCGGGGTTTTAACCTGATCGGACACTGTCTGCCCCTGTAGCTTGGTGAGCAGGGCATCCGTATAACCTATAGCCCATCCCGCTACCTCATCCGCACCATCAGGTAAATTTGGATTACTGATCACCCCCTGCATCGCAGCGGTGGCCACGAAGATACGCTGGCTCTTCAGCACATCGTGCAGCTGGGTCTCCAGCTCATCCCGCTGCTGCTTCAGGGCATCCGAGTAGCGGCGAAGCCCATCCCGCTCCTTGGCGAGGACATCCACCATCATCGAGTGCTTGAGCAGCTCATCCCTTAGCCCCGTATCGGGCACGCTATCCACGTACCGCTGGATGTCCTCCGGGGGGTTTACCCTCTGCTCCTGCCCTTTACTCCCCGGTTCTAGGTGGTTACCCGTTATGGGCACTATGGGGGTTTTCTCTTTTCTTGGTTTCATACGCGTTATGTTTATGTTGGGTTAGTACTAAATTACCTAAAACTTGATCTAAACCATTTTAGATTTGTTTAGGTTTAGTTTAAATCCTTCTTACGCCCATTTATATACCCTGATGTAAGATCAGGTCTAAAATGGGTGTATTATGCAATCTACTCCGTAGGGATTAGCCCCTTTACGGTAACAACCTCCAGCGTGGAGTAGAGGAAGTCCATATCCTTCCGATTGGTCAGCTTGGCCTCAACCTCGTACACCTGCCCTACCTCTAAGGTGGATGCAAAGTTTGCGGGTAGCCTCCAGCTAAGCCTTCTGGAGATCTCCTCGGTGTTGGGGGATCTGAGCAGCACGATCTCCTGGTTATGCCCCACGGCGATGATGTACCCCTTACGAGTTTTCTTGGTAGCGGGGGTAACTTTTAACTGCTCCTCAGCGGGTTTGGTTTTGCTAATAAGTTGTTGCTTCTCAGCAACAGTTAAAAATTCAGTATTCGTTCCTTTTCCTGTTACCTCAGGAATAATTTCTTTTTGTTTCTCAACGATATCCTCTTTTGGGGTGTTATCGGTTACCTTTTTTGTTCTTGTCATAATAGTTTGTTTTTGATTTAATAATTGTCCCAATTTTACCCGTAAGCAGTTCTAGGGTTGTCCCCGTGGGGGTAATGTCCCCAGCTAGGGCTGATCGTACTCTGGGTAGGTTTAACCGCTTAGTATTCATACTTCGGGGTGTTATCCTTCTCCCTGCCCACGTTAAGTTGTATTGCATCCAGATTATCCTGAATGTACGCCAGCAGTAACGTTAGGTTGGGGGTACGCTTGTACGTTTTCCATATCCAGAGAAGGTGGCTATCCGGAACCTCTTTTAAGGGTTTACCCTTGTACATCCCTATTGGCATCAGGGAGTTATCATCCAGCGGGGTTGATGTAGTGTTCATATTCTACAGTTTAGCGTATTTAGCCAGAACCCCTGAGATCGCTTTGGCAACCTCTATACGGTTCCTGTAGTACTTCATCGTATCGTTCTCGTTGGTGCAGAAGCATATCTCAACGAGAAGGTTTAACGCCTGTGATGGTCCTGATAGCATCCCTAACCGTTGGTGGGGTGATCTTGTCTCATCGAATACCCCCCTAGGAAAAGTTCCTAAAGAGGTAGATACGCTATGCAGTAAATCATACCCTGCATTTTTTTCTACCATGCTAGCCAAAGTAGGAACTATTACCTCTGTACCATGAGCGTTTTTATCTTCAAACGCGTTGAAGTGGATATCTAGGATAATATCGTTAATCCCTATTATCCCCTTAAGCCATGAGATAACTGAGAATAACCCTGCACGAGGATCGTCTACAACGGCTTTTATTCCGTAAAGAACTCTGAGGTAGTAGACAATATAATCTCGTAGGATTATAGTTTCAGCCCCCTCATCCATGAATGATGAGGAAGAGGTTGGATGTTTAGATGTTGCCCCTGTTCCTTTTCCTTCATGCCCTGCAATAACGTATACTGTTTTCATGGGATAGTTTTAAGTATTTATCAAATTGATTTGATATGTTAGGAAAGTGCAAATCTATGCTAGTCTTTTTACAATTGCAACTATTTTAACATTTATTTTTAAATTATTTTATATCCCTATACAATTTTTATGTTTTTATATCTATTTATCTATATAAAAATCTCTTATATACCATATATAAAATATTATATAATAATATTTTATATCCTGTGCGGGTGCACGCGCTACGCGCTCGCGTGCGCTTATATAGGTATAAGTTAAATAATCTGCATAGGTTAAAAATGGGGTAAATTAGATAAATTATAAGTGTATGTACAAGTGTATGTACAAATGGTATATTTATGGATAACATTCTATAAATCAGAATTTATAGTGTACGTACAAATGTATGTACATTTTGTGTGTACAAGTGTACGTACAAATGGTATATTTTTTATAATTATAAGTAAATCAGTACTTATGGTGTACGTACATTTTGTATGTACAAAATTAGGTTTTATTAAAAAAATGTACTACATTTGTGGCGTATGGGTATACGGTGTAACTAGCTGATAAGCTGAAAAATTTAGGTATGGGAAATTCTAGGATAGGGTTGAGGATAGAGAGCAGGTTAAAGGAGGACTTTGAAAACTGTGTTCCCAACAGTTCTGCATTCCTTCGCCAGTGTATCATTGAGAGGGTATACGGTACGGATTCAACTAAGTGGCCCGCGTATATCCGTGTTAAGGGGTACACCCCAGTTAGATCTACTCTAGCGGGTGAGGGTGACCCCGTTGAGGTTTATACCTCCCATCTAGGTTCTTCCACCGTATCTGTTACGGATAAGCCCCCCGAGGGTGTGCTGAGGGAGGAGGATGTAAACGAGGGTATACTGGGTGATGGGGGTAGTACGGTAACGCTGGATCAGATGATTGAGGAAATAAAGAGGGAGACCAAATAATGACAAAGATAGGACAAAAGGAGAAGGGGCGATTTGCCGTTCTTGCGGAGATCGCAGAGCTGGCTACGGGGGTTGCTAAGATTTCTGGGAAGGAGTCCCTACCCGATCTGCTGGACTACGGGAAGCACCCGCTGACCAAGGAAACGATGAAGGACATCATGGAGTACATCGAGCTGCTGAGAAAGCTACCGTACCAACTGAAGTTCAAGGTGAACCTAGCGGAGCACATGCGTAGCAAGCGTAGGGTTAAAGTGGAGCGTCTGGATGCGTAGGAGCAGTAGTAACCTACCCCTGTACAAGCGGTTGTACGATCAGGGTATACCCATCCCGGAGGATAAGCTGGCCGAGCTGCGCTCGGAGGGGCTTGTCGGGATGGGTGAGGAGGGGGTGTACGTAGCGAGGAAGCGGAAGGTATCCAAGGATGGGTCCCCTGATGGTTGGCCAGAATGGTTATCCTTTGAGGGGATGAATGAGGTGGGGGATGACCAGTGGAGACCCCCATCGGTCATCGATCACTCCGAGGAGTTCATCGCGTGGGTCAACTCGTTTCTGTACAACTCGTTTGACTGTATCGGGTACTACGAGCCGTTCGAGCGGTACTGCCAGCAGGCTTACGTATGGCAGCATACGATGGGTAGCATATCGGATGCGCTCACCCGGGACGCAAGACGGAACTACGTACTGGAGGAGTACGATAAGTGCGAGAGGAATACCCTATTTTTTGCTAACGTTTACGGAAACCTGAAGGAGGGAGATGAGGCTGGGGGGTATGTTAAGTACTCTGCTAAGCACCACCATGCGGTCATCTTTTACATGCTGGACTGCGGGTACTCCCCCATGTTCGGAAAGGGTAGGCAGATCGGGTGTACCTCGGCTATCGGCCTATGGGCCCTCTGCCGGATCATGCTCAAGACGAACTACTACGTGAAGTTTATCACGGAGGACAACACGACGGGGAAGGAGATATTCAACGATAAGATCAAGTACCCCTTCACGGAGTTACCACCGCGCTTTAAGTTCAGCGTTAAGGGGGATTCGGAGAACCGTCTATGGCTCTCCTCCAAGACTGAGAAGGGGGGTCGGGGTCTACCGAACTCCCGGATTGAGGTTGTACCCCCCAGCACCACAGCTATCAACGGGGGGTCCCCACAGGTTACGGTTGTGGATGAGATCGGGAATATCCCCATGCTCGGGGAGATGCTCAACGAGGCCCGCCCTACGCTGTACTGGAATAATCCTAGGACGGGTAAGTTCGAGATGCGTAGGCAGGTTGTGCTGTTAGGGACCGGAGGAAAGATGGACAAGGGTAAGGGGGCTTACGAACGGGAGTGGTTTCGGTTCTTATCCCTATGGGAGGATCGTAACTTCACCGCAGGCATTATTCCTATATTTTTTGATTGGCACACCCGCTGCTCCCCGAGCGAGTACGAGGAGCAGAAGGCTTACTACTACGGGGGGAATCGGGCGGCTGAGATGGGACTAGATTTGGAGACATCTAAGATCCAGTTCCACCAGCACTACCCCTCGAACTTTAGGGATATGTTCCGGTCGAGCAAGGATACGCTGGTCTCACAGGAGATCATCAACGAGGGGCTGGAGAGGATTAGGGCTAGACTACCGCAGGAGCGAGCGGTGTACGGGTACTTTGAGCCCGTATTCGATACCGCCTTTCCCATGGATGCGAATAGTGATGTCCCGTATAAGGTTGTTGGGGCTAACTTTATCCCTGTGGATGATCAGGATACCAGCAAGCAGGCCACCTCAATCATGTGGGTTAGCCCCCAGAAGGGGTGGGTGCATCGGTACTACAAGGGTACTGATCCCATCGCCTCGGAGAGCGGGGTATCCAACTTCGCCTCAACGGTATGGGATGATTACCTATGCTGCCCAGCGTGTTTAGTCAACTTTAGGCGGAAGCATGATCATAAGTACGCGTTCCTTCAATCGATGCTCGCTGGGATATACTACGATGTTGAGCACGAGGAGAAGCGGAAAACCGCTATCCCTGAGCTGGTGGAGAATAACATCGGTACGAACTACATGGACTACGTGGAGGTGAAGGGGTTTAGACGGTGCTTGGTGTTCAACACCCAGCTTCCACCTAGGTTTAGGGGGGGTTCTTCCGTACTGGGGGTGGACAATAAAACGATTAGAAACCAAGCCATTATCGATAAGCTGATCGAGGTAATCAAGACCTACCGTAATAGCATCAACATAGAAACCTACTGGTTGCAGCTTGAAACGTTTACCAGAAACGTGACGGCAACGGGTAAGGAGGTGTGGGGGCCAAAAAATAAAAAAATAAATAGGGATGATAGCTTATTTTCACTAGTTTATGCGTATATTTGCCGAGAGTGCTACCCGGATAGGTATCCGTACGAGCTGGAGAAGGAGATTCAGGGGTTTAAGCTGGTATACCAGCTGGAGCGCGATCCGGATGGTACGCTGGTTCGTAGACCTAGAAGGGTTCCACAGGTTAAACAAAAAAGGGTGATGCGCAATGGCTCTGACACTATTCGACCCGAGGGGGCTTGACCCCACAGCGTACAAGGATAAGTATCCTGAGTTGGGGGATATTGCCGAGTATCGGGAGCTAACCTACATACAGTTGATATTCATCTGGTGGTATGCTAACCCTAGTTGCCCCTTGGTGGAGCGTGATGTTCCCCCTGAGCAGCGGGTACTAATCGCCTTAGAGAGGTCCGGGATGGGTAGGAAGTTATCCGGTAAGGAGCTGGCTAAGTATAAATCGTTGCAGTTCCCTGATGCTATAAATGACGCTGTGGTCAGAACCCATAAGTTTATGGTGGGGCTACGCGTATCCGCTCGGGATATGTTCATCTCAATTTTTGAGAACTACAAAAAAATACAGGATGTTGATAACTTTACCCACGATAACGTAGTGGACTACGCGGAGTACCTAAAGATATCAACCCAAGCGGTAAACGCACTACCTACGCTGGTAAAGCGGATTGAGGAGGGAATGGGCATCGTGGATACGGATGGTATCGTGGGGGCGGATGCGGATAGTGCGGATGAGTATTTAACTATATACACCGATCAAAAAAGAGGATAGGATGATAAACATTATACCCGCTCAGATCAATAAGCCCGATAGGGTCAACCGGACGGAGGAGCAGAAGGATGAGAGGTATCATGCGGACTACGCTAGGTACGTAGCCTCTGCGGTGTTTACGCCCAAGTATGCAACGTTTTTAAAAGATTACAGTACCAACCGAAGGTTCTACAAGAACGATCAGTGGTGGGTGGATGAGGATAAGGCCACCTTTCTGATGGATGATAACGGGGAGACGAATAACCGGATCAAGGTCACCCGAAATTTCATTCAGCCGATGGTAGACCAGTTTAGGGGTAACGCGGAGCGTATGGTGTTCACGTCTAAGGTGGTCAGCCTATCCCCGCTGGTTAAGTCCAAGCGGGACGAGGTGCTGAACCGACTACTCATGTACACGGATGTAGCCAACGTATCCCCAGGGTTTGGTCAGTTTATCAAGAAGGAGTACCCGAATATCGGAAGCAACGAGCGGGAGACCCTAGCCACCTTCGAGAACCTATACGTGGATAAGTACATCCAGTCCTTGAATAACCTGCTTATCAACGTGCGGGAGGCTAACCGGGTGGACAGCTACCGTAAGATTATCGCACAGGATATCGCTTTATCCGGTATGGGTATCATAAAGCCATACATCCATTCAGGGCAGCTTAGGGCTAAGGTGGTATCCCCGGATAACTTCGGGTGGGATGGGGAGGCTAGGCAGTATAATCTGGGGGATGCGCAGCACTTCGTGGAGCAGCATTTTTACATGGTTTCGGAGCTGGCTGAAATGTTTCAGCTAGATCAGGTAGTTGTAAAAGCTTTGGAACGGTACGTTAGCAGTATAACTAACAGGGGTACCGGGGGAAGTATGTACAATACGCTGGGGCGAGTCCCCGCGTTTGAGTCCACATGGCGGGATATCGTGTGGGATGAGTTCGGGTACGTGTACGATAAGTTCGGGCAGGTTGTGCTGAAGAGGCTGAATGACCCCGAGGTGGAGGAGGGGGATCGGGTGACCGATTCAGATCTTCTCCCCTATAAGGATCTAACCCCATTCCAGAAGCGCACGGTGAAGGAGAATGGTTCGGTGGGTAAGGCTAAACTTTTTTGTGATCTGTGGAGGTACTGCATATTCATCCCCGCAGAGGTAACGGGTATATCTATCGGTGGGGCTAAGCTGGGGGATATCGTGCTGGAGTACGGGGTACTACCCTACCAAGAGAACGATCTGTACCAGCCCACGAACATGGCTCCCCCCTATAAGGTGGGGATGTACCTGTACGATGATGGGGATGTGATTGCCCCTGTAACCGTAGCCATTAACCCTCAGCGGATGATCAACCGATTTCTGTCCATTCTGGACAACCAGCTGAATAACTCAGGGGGATCTGGACCTATCATCGATTCAGATATGCTGAGCGAGGTGGATGGGGAGAAGGAGGCCATTAAGAGCATAAAGAAGGGAAAACCCCTGTTCATATCGGGCAAGGGGATGGGGGTACAGAACTCTGTGGGGCAGTATAATTCCACCGTAAGGGGGGATACTCAGGTGCTATCCAACCTGATTCAGGATTACAAGCGGGGGATGGAGGAGACCACGGGGGTAAGCGATGCGATGAAGGGGGGTAACGCCCCTGATCAGCTGGTAGGGGTTATGCAGCTGGCACTACAGCGTGGGGCTATCGGGCAGCAACCGTTTTACGGGGCGATGCAGGAGATATTTCAGGGGTTTGATCAGACGATTATTACCTCAGGTAAACGGTTGTACATTGATAATGAGACGGAACTGCTGGACCTTGTGGGTGGGGATGGGGTGGCTACGTTCAAGCTATCCAAGGATATCCGTAACGAGTCGTTCAGAGCCTACCTACAGATAGGGCTAGATCCCACTTTAGAGCGGGATAAGACGGATCAGATGATTGTAACCTTTGCTCAGCTGGGGCTTCTTGATGAGGGTCGGGTGAGCAACCTGATTGGTAGGGCTGGTTCTGAGGATGTGTACATGGCCGTTCGGGAGTTCAACCGGGAGAAGTTGGAGATGAAACGCATCGCAGCAAAGCAGGCGGAGATTGCTCAGGCGAACGCGGGGCAGCAGCAGGATGCTATGGTGGCTACAGCGTTGGATCAGAAGGCACAGGATCGGGCGGTGGATCTAACCAAGAATAGGGAGAATAACGATACGATTATTGCCTCTAAGCTTATTGATAAGGCTGGGGGATAACTATAATTAAACGGG
>Ga0172381_10002691_pt1 | contig 19355 bp, 21 predicted proteins | sample Leawel6488metaG_FD_119754 | JGI IMG/M metagenome (GOLD analysis project Ga0172381, IMG submission 119754) | Leachate microbial communities from a municipal landfill in Southern Ontario, Canada - Leachate well 64-88 metaG | ecosystem: Engineered > Solid waste > Landfill > Unclassified | place...
GGATCGACTCGGTAAGGGCGGCACACTGTTTCACAAGCACATTTCCCGTCTGGTGTTCCGCCTCGACACTGAATCCGGCGGCAACAAGTTCTTCGGCCACTCGTAACATCTGCCAGGGGTCTAGGGAGACAAACCGCGTACAATATGCGTCGGCCTGGCGGTATATTTCGTCACGGATGCGCTCAAGTCGGCACGGTGGGGGAATGTCAACCACGCGGGCCACCTGGAGCTTTTGGTCGAAGTGACGCCCGACGACAACCACAACCGCCGCGTGGTGCGTGGCAATGCCGGCGTCAACACCTATACCACACACTGTGTGAATGTCTCGCTGCCGTTCCCAGAGCGGGCCTGGTTGGGTGATGCAACGCTCGATCGCATCGGCCGAAAGGCTATCGCCACCAGCCGACACCCAGATTCCACGCCAAAGCCGCTTGAATCGGCCTGGGGGATTCCGTCGCTCGGCGTCGGCAACCTTGATCGGGTCGATCCATGGCGCTGGTGTCTCGACCTTCTGGAACCACCAATTCGAATCGGTTCTGTAGTTTTCTCGCCAGCGATGCTGCCAGGTTTGTAATTCCCCGGCATTCGTAGCGATTATGGCCAAGTTGTTGGGAATTTTGTCGGCGTTATCCATCATCGTTGCGATGAAATCGCCGTCATTGCAGTGGCTTAGCTCATTGCAGACCGAGACAGTCGGCCGGCTTCCGTGGCTTCCACTGGCGTCACGTGTCAGGAATAGACACTCGCTACCGGTTGCCTCACAGACGATCTTGTTGCGAAGAATGGCAAGGCGGGAATTCATCCATGGGTTGCATCTGACGATGGCCACCATCGCCTTGTAGGTCTCCATGATCTGGTCAAGGTCATCTGCCCCGAGTTCTATCACCTGCGGCCGTTGCGAGAACATGAGCAACCACAAGAGCCCTAGGCCGACATCGCTATCCTTACTTCCGCCTTTGGTACGTTCGATCCAGATGCCACGATAAGGCGGTTTCTGACCAAATGCGATGGCCAGAAGGCATGTATTCAAGACACGGAACGCGGCTTCCTGAAATTCCGCCCAGCAATCGCCAAGCCGCGTGTCCCCACCGGCAGTGGGAACGACAGTGTCGGCAAAGAACGTCATCGGGTCGGCCGCGTAGGCTTGCACCTGTTCGGCGGTAACGGTCTCGCGGATCATATCTGCCCTTCCTGAGTTCGCTCCGCCTTGCCTTGTGCGTTCCCATTGCCCTGGTTGGCATCCGAGTCATCCGCACCGCTCGCGTGCGTTGTGGTGCGTTCTATGGCGTTGGCCATGCGTGTTGCGGCGATGTCGACTTGGCTTGGCGTGGGACTTTTCTGGTCAAGCAGGGCCCACGGGTCGGCCTTTCCACCACAATCACCCAAAAGTTCGGCCAACAGCGAATCCCGCTGCATGGTCCACTGGGAAATCGACCATCGCGTCTGCCGGACCTCATTTGGGGCCATCTTTGGAGTCTCAGCAATTACCTTTTCACAAGCCCGGATGCCCTCTTCGAGCCGCAATAGTGATTGAATTTTGGCTAGCTGTAGCAGTGATAGCCCGCCATGTCCCTGCCTGACTAGCGACTCCACCTCGCGGCGCAACTGGTTGCAGTGGCCATAGGCAGATGCAAACCGCTTGCCCTGCTTGGCGTGAACAAGTCCATACCGCTTTGAACGTAGACCGTGTTTCACAGCGTTTGTGTTGCCCAGTGGTGCTGGCATGTATTCGGTGTCCCTTGCTCTTGCTATCGCAACTACTTACACACACAGTACTTTTCGTTCCACGTCCCGTATCAGCGACACCATGCAACGGGTGTCTGCCCAAGAACTAGGCAGCGTTCTTGATTCATCCGGCCACCGACAACGCGCCTGCGTGATCGCATCGGACAGCCCAAACACGTCAACAGAATCGGCGAACTCGCCTTCATCGTCCAAGTGTTCGAGCCCAACCATGTCGCCTGACACAACCAGGGAAAGTAACTGCTCGACAAGACGGTCATCATTGCCAGCCGACGCAACCCGCAAAACTAGTTCCCCGTGCATTGCCCAAAACTCCCCCCAGCCGATGCCCTGGGCGAAGGCGTCCATGGCAGCCGCTTTTAAGGTTGTCTGTTGGCCGATGGGGTCACGGGCGACGTGTGAACGTTCACTACCACCTTCAAGGCCAAAGACCTCTCGGGACAAATTGCTTGGTTCTTTGCTCTCGGATTCGGACGGACCACCTATCAGACTCGGACTGGCCCCTATAGGGCCAAAGTCCGATAGGTGGTGGCCATCTGTCAGACTGGCAATCCCGATAGGTCTGTACCGACTATCCCGATAGCTACTCATGGGGGGCACACTCCGCTAACTTGAATCCTTGATATGGCTTCTTTCGGTTCGCTTTTACGATCTCACATGCAACTATGGATCCGGCTTCAAACAGTTCGCCAAAGGCTGGATTGAACCGGGTCGTATTAAGGCCGCTGGCTTCTTTGATGATGGACTTGCTCTCGCCTTGTGGAAACTTGACAAGCGTGTTGCAGATTGTCCGTTTGTCCAAGTCCCGGCGTTCTTGCCGTTCGGTGGCCCGGGCTGCTTCCTTCTGGTCCTGTGTGGTGCGTTTGACTTCATTGGATCGCATAAGGTCCACATCCCACCGTCTTCCACCAACGTCGGTCGGGTGGCCCTCGTGAATGTCTAGTGCATGCAAGCTGGAATGTCCCAACCGCCCCCCGATCGTCAACCACAGTCTGTGCTCGCCAGCCTGGTCGGGATCAAACGGTTGCCGCCGCGCCAGCAATAACCATTGACCAGCAATCTCGGCAACGCCAGCCTGCGTCAGGTCGGCCAGTTCACCAGGCGCGAATGGGTCGGCTGTCGTGCGTGTCCGCTTAAAATGATGGACAAATATCGGCGTAACTCCACGCTCGGAGCATATTCGAACCGCATTACCAAGGACTCCGCCCATACTGTAGACGTTCCCGGCGTTTTCACCAGAAAGGCAGAGCATTAAATTATCGAGGATGGCCACTTCCGCGCCTGTCTCTTCCAAGACTTTATCAAAGGCGTTCAAATCGCGTAGGTCCTCCAACTTCGGAACAGAAAAACACCAATGAAGATTTGTCGCGTCAGCGAGTTTGACGCCCATCGACGCCGCAATCCGCCGTCCATATTCCTGTGCGACCGCTGGCCCGCCTTCTCCGGTGAAGTAGACCACGACGCGCGGATCTGGCACGGTATATGTCCGTAGAAACAGGCGGCCGGTTGCTATTGAAATTGCCACGGCGATAGCCAAGAGCGTTTTTCCAACCTTGTACATGCCGCCGATAACTGCCGGGCTGCCAGCAAACAACACTTCAGTAATAATAGGGCTGGCTGTGTAATCTCCGCCGTCCAACGCCGCGCTCGACACCAATGGGAATCGCTCTCTTACGTCGGAACGCTTCCCACGATCTGTGGACACGACACCGCCGGCGCCATCACCATCCATGGACACGCCGAACTCGGCAAGATCATCGGCCGCGAATCGCGGCTTGTGATTGCCTGCGGGCGTCTGCGTCCTGTTTTGAATAGCTGCTTCCATGCCGGGGCCCGTCAAAAATAGGTTGGTGTCCAATCAGTCTTCCTTCGACGCGTGCGAATACGCGGCAGCGGCACAGCAGCCCTGGCGGCCTCGAACGCCAATAAGTCCGCTTGAAGGATGCGGAGCCTTGTACGCCCACCAGTAATGGTGGCTACATTTATTGCGCGTAGTTCGCCGCGGGCAATCCACACCCGCACCTTTGCGGGATCGACGCCAAAGTGAGCAGCGACGTCGCTTACGCTCATCGCGGCCAAAATAGGAGGTGAGGCCGTCTTCATTGTTTGGCCTCCAGTTGTTGTGCCTTCCTTGGCATGGCATCTCCATTCTGGACAACTACTGCTTCGCTGGTCGACGACGTTTGTCGATCAACTCGACCACTTCGCGTTGATCGTACCGCACAATTCGGCCGATCTTTATCGTCGACAAGTGAAGCCTCCTGTGAGCCCACACGCGCAGCACAGCTTCCGAGCACCCGATTAATTGAGCGGCCGCTTTCCTTGTAATCAGGCTTGAGTGTTTCATTTTTATTGTTTCCAACTGAGATTAACTGAGACCCAATGCTATAGTGATCGTTGCAACCTTGGCAACGGCAATTAGTTGGCCAGCGACGAGGAAATGGTAAGAGCGCGAGTCTTGCAATGCAAATGCGCGGAAAAAGTGAAGTGTAGAGTTCGGGCGGAGATAACGCGACGTCGTTCGAGCCTCTCGGTGTGCAACGCGAGTGCAAATTCTCCGTGGCAATCCGTTCCCGTTCGTCCAGGTTCTCGCCGATGGCCACGTCCCGCTCGATCGTGCGCAGTGACTCACCCGTCATTTTGGCGGTATTTTGAACAAACGACATTTTGTCGCTTGTTCGATTTTCCCCTCCGCGAACCGCACCACTTGCCTTGCCACCGGCAATATGCTGCTTGGTTTCACGTTTCAAGGCTTCGCAGATGGCCTTGGGGATTGCTGCAGGTTCCTCCACCGTGGAAGCCTTGCCATCCTTGATCTTTTTGGCAACGGTCCGTTGCTGCTTCGGCGGAAGGTCGGCCAATTGACGTAACTGGACCTTGGAGTCGGCAACCGAAGTATTCGCGACGTCTTCCGCCGCTTGGGCGTCAAGTCGCTCGCCGATTGCAACGTCACGGCGCACCTGGCGGGCCGATACTCCCGTTTTTTTCGCTGTTTCCTGGGCAAAATTAGAGTGGACATTTTGTCCACTCTGTTTTTCCTTTGGTCTACCGCTGCCAGAACCGCCGTGTTTTGTTTCCGGGTGCATCGCCTCGTAGATGGCTTTGCGCCGGGCCAATGCCTGGGGCAATTCCGGGGCCGCGGTTGCGCACCGCCAACCGGCCACGTCATCGCACGGCATGTTGTCGATTGCCGCCGAAACGGGGCTTGCTTCACGCGTTGGGTAGCACGAGAGCCTGACGGTATGCCTCAACTCTGATGAGGCACCGCCAATAGCACCGGGCATCCCATAAACGAATAGGGGACGGGCCAGATTGGCCATTAGAAACGGCTTTCCATGCCGACTTGGTTGAGAGGTTATTGGCCCCGGCCACCGCCTCTCGAATGTTCTGGTAGTCTATCAACGGTTTCCGATTTGTCAAGTGACTGGCAAGAAACCTTCATTTGAACAAGCGACATTTTGTCGCTTGTTCAAATCACGAGACAATGCATGGTGCAACCCAAAACCGCTGGCATAAGGTCAGTCACTTGCCATAAGTCTTCGCAGTTCACACCAAAGCAGCCGATCCCACCTATCCCCGATCACCGCGAAAAACCGTGGTGTGAACGTGCGAGTTATGGGACGTCGGACATCGCCGACCTTGGCAATTGCTTGACTCCGCGTCGGGCTAGATGATCGTGTAAACATACGGCCGTTGATCTGCCGAATGATACGAGGCTGTTCGCGTGGGCCCAAAAAACAAGGAACCTTTCTTGGACGCAAAACACATCACATTTAGATCGAATCTGGATTACAAATGAGCCTGGAAAACGAGCGTTTAATCGACTTTGCGGAGGCTGCCCGGAATCTGCCGCGTACATCGGCCGGCCGGCACATGAGCGTCAAAACCGTCTATCGTTGGGCGGCTCATGGAATCAAGGGCGTGCGACTTGAAGCCGTCAAGGTCGGCGCTCGCTGGATGACCTCGGTGGAGGCGTGCTGGCGGTTCTTCCGCGAATTGACCACGGCTGAGACTGGCCGCGTGAGCATCAGCGACGAATCGGTCAGACAACAGCTGACTGAAAAGGGATTCAAATGAAACCCAACGCAGTTGGTCAGTGCTGATCCTCCGAGTAACGAGAGGAGGTCACACGGGCAACAGTTATGCGACGATGGCGCCGCGGCTGTGAAAAAATCTACTATCGCTCTATTGACGGATTCGCAGGAATACTGATAATTGTTCTCGGTGGTCGGAAATCTTTGCGACCATCAGGGCGTAGAAACCCTCACTAGAGATTCTGAAGATGTTTTCCAACAGGCCACAAGCCGGGTTATTCGTGCGCGTGTTCGAGCGTCGATCCGTCGCAGGACGGGGAGCAAGGCACGGGCGGCAGTCTCTAGCTGCTTTCTAAACGAGTAGCCCGGCCTGTGGCTTTTCATGGAGGTTCGTTTCATGGCAACCACTGCCACACGTTCGCGTCGTCGCTCCCGTCGCGTTACCGTCGAAACCAATGGCCGCGATTATGCGGTCGGCATTCTCTCCAATGGCCGATTAACGTCGATCGTTGAACAGCACATTGCGATGGGCTCTGCGATGGTGTTCGCAAACGCCTGCAACCGATTGGGCGACACGCAAAGGATTGCTGTCATTTTGCCGCAAGCATCCGTAGCAACGTCTGTTTCCGTGTAGTGTTTTGTGTTCAAAAATCACAAGCATCATTTGGCAGAAATGCCATCGAGAAGGAGTCTCTAAAATGTCGAATACTTCGGTTTGTTCTCGCGAAGACTGCGTACACCAAGCCATAGCCGATCGACTCCAAGCCCTGACGGGTGGGGCGGTCCAAATCCAATTTGACGCCAACTTGTCCCACGATGAAGATGAGGGATCGAGGGGACACCTTTATTTTGGTTTCACGTCGCCCGGGCAAGAAGAAGTTGATTTTGTATTCCTGGACGATCGGGGCCCCGAACCGCTGGAGGTCCAACTGATCCACGAACTTCGCCGCGTTAGTGACTATTTCCGTACGCTGGCCAACGGCGTGGCACCGGCCACGACAAAGAAAACCATCTGGGCAGACCGGGAATGGTCGGTTGTGATTCGCAACGAGCGAGGCGATGCAATCGAGGAAATCTATCCAATGTGCGAAGGCGAAGCGGAGTCATTGGCGGCGAGTCATTGCAAATGGCATCCAAACCACACGGCCGAACCCAGGAAGATGGCAGTCACGCCGGCAACAATGAATCGTTAAACAACATCTCAGCGGTCGGAACATCGGCCGCCGTCCGTCTTCGGTATGAGCATTCACACGTGAAACTGAGGCGGCGGCCGGCGAAACAACTTCCAACGGGGCCTGATTGGCAAGTGGAGCCTCGAACTACAATGACGGCAGAGTTTTGCGACAGGGCTGCCCCCGGCCAGCCCTGTCGTCTTTCAGATACTCAAGATGGAGGTGTAATTGTGGCGGATGAAAACGAATCGGACCACGCAGGCGTGGACACTACGGCCGCGATGGTAATGCTACGATCTGAAATGACATCGTTGCTCGAATTTTGCAACGCGATTTGCCGTGAAGTCGGCATACAGTCTATCGAAGGGCTGAGCATTTCAGATTGGTATCAACGACAGCGAGACGAGGACCTACGATCGGCCTTGGTAGGTTTAGAGGACTTGGATCCGGCTTTGGCCGCAGTCGTTCAGTATGAAATTGACGGAGCGATTGAAGATGCACGAGTCATGCGTCAAAAACGAGACGCCGACGGTGGATCGGGCTCGGCGGGTACTGAAAACCTGCCCTGATTGACGAAACTGGACAATTCGCCAGAATGGGCATTCGTTGTAGGGCCAAAAAGGTCAACTGAAAGGTGGGTAATATGGAGTTCTTCCGAACAGAGTATGGGGGGTGGGTTCGTACAGGGCAATTCTGGATTGCCTTGGCAATCGGCATCCTGTTGGTTGCGATCACTCCATATACAACCACAACAAATGTTCGGACAATCGCAAAGCAGATGGCATCCTCGCCAGAAGCCGGAGTATACGACACCGCCGATACCTACATGTATCCAGCCCAAAGAGCATCCGAGTTTCGGGCCAGCGTGGTGAATCTTTTCCAAGGCGTCGGGCTTGGAATAGTTGTCGCACTTGTTATAGCGGAAATGCATTTTCGCGCCGACTGGCGATGCGCAGTGTTGCGTGCGGCGATCAGTGGCCTAAACGGCGACATCAAATAAGCCGCCAGACGATCCCCTGCCGCCTATCCTTCGATTCGGCAGGCCTGTTGTGCCGGTCGTGCCAGAAGTCGTCCGAGGCCAAGCAATCGCAAGGGCGGGGCGCTGGTGGTGGTTCGCCCTTCTGATTTATTGACCAGAACGCCAGCCGCCAGCCGTCTCCGGTCCAAACATTCACACCTGACATTGAGGCGGCGGACGGCGATGCAATTTCCAAGGGGCCTGATTGGCAAAGTAGAGCCTTCAACTACAATGACCGCAACCACGTCGCCCCAACACTTTGCCAGGAGGTTCGGTCATGATCGACATCGAGCACGAAAAACTGATTACCCTCGACGACGCCGTTAAGTTCGCGCCGGGATTCAACGGCAAGTGCGCGTCGATGGCAGCAATCCGAAGTTGGGCCACCCGCGGAATGCGTGGCGTGCGACTCGAAACGATCTTTGCGGGCGGACGTCGCTGCACATCGCCGGAGGCTGTTCAGCGATTCTTTGAGGCGCTCACTCGAGCCAGAGACGGTGGGCATCCACACTTCACGCCCTCCGCTTCGCACAACCAAGCAATGGCAAGCCTTCGGGCTCAAGGGTTGGTTTCGTAGCGGCAGCAGTTTTGGCGGTAGGATCGGTGTCTAAATAGTCCGAAAGAGGATTTTCGCCAAACACGGAATTTGAAACGGTCGAGTAGGCACAAGGTCGCATATGGCCCGTTAGTGCATCGTGGGAGCGGTTTCGCCGATGATCCGAACGCTTGTGGTGTCTATGACACCCTCAAACACAATCTTCTACACGTTTGTACACTGCACAAGCCAGGACGCGACATAGCCGTTTATGTCGGAAAACAAAGTATTTTCTGCGTGTTTGGCGTGGTGCACAGACTCAAGGACGAATGCCTTAGAAATCCGCTGCTCTATCCCTTGAGCTACGGGCGCGCAAGTTATTGTGAAATAATGCTTTGGGGTATTTCGTGTAGTCTTGTCTTTCTTGTGCTTGACACCATAATTGACACCCGATATACTTGTAGGTGTTGAAAGTGACACCCAACAGTTGACGCTGTCGGGTGTCTGGCATCACCCTTAACAGCGAAGGGCAATGACATGCTTCAGTCTACCGTAGAATCGAAACCAGGCAAGATCGCAAAGCCGCGTCCAGACTTTCCTTTGTTTCCACACGCGACCGGCCGTTGGGCCAAAAAGGTACGCGGCAGGTTTGTCTATTTCGGCAAGGTGTCCGACGATCCGAAAGGTGAAGCCGCTCTCGACAAGTGGCTGGACGAAAAGGACGATCTGCTGGCAGGACGGACTCCGCGGGGCATCAAGCCAGATGGCTTGACCATCAGGGAAATGGCCGACAGGTTTATGGTCAGTCGGCGGAACAAGCTGGCATGCGGTGAATTGGCGCCTGTCACGTTCGGCGACTACTACGCAACATGCCGACGAATCATCGACGCCTTTGGGGCCACTAGGCTCGTGTCAGACCTTGATGCCAACGACTTCCAGCGATTTCGAGCGGCTATGGCCAAAAACTGGTCGCCAGTGACGTTGGGCAACGAAATACAGCGGGTGCGTGTTGTGTTCCGCTTTGCCGAGCAAAACAACCTTATTGACGTTCCAATCCGCTACGGAACCGAGTTCAAGAAGCCACCTAAGAAGGTATTGCGAACCTGCCGGAAGAAGAATGGCGCTCGCATGTTTGAGGCCGAACAACTGCGGGCGATCATCGACGCCGCGTCAACGCCACTCAAGGCAATGGTTTTGCTTGGCATCAATTGCGGATACGGAAATTCCGACATTATGAGCCTCCCGATCAAGGCGATTGACTTGGAAGCCGGCTTGGCGGATTACATGCGTCAAAAGACCGGCATCGACCGTCGTTGCCCACTCTGGCCAGAGACAATTGCGGCCATAAAGGAGGCTATCACCGAGAGACACATGCCACGTGAGGCATGCAACGCCAGCCTTGTATTCATCACCAAGCACGGCCGCCCATGGGGTTCACGCACGATCACCGAATCCAAAGAGGAGGGTGAAAAGCTGGCAAAAAACATGGACGATCCGGTCTGCAAGGAGTTCAACAAGTTGTTGAAGCGTCTGCAATGCTTGGCTTGTGGCAGACTACAGACCGACTCCAATGTGAAGGAGTGCGAGGCATGTAAATGGAAGCCATCGGGTGAGCAGACGTGGGGCAAGATACATCGCAACGGCCTGGGCTTCTATGCTTTGCGGCATACGTTCGAGACGATTGGCGGCGACAACCGGGACCAAGTGGCCGTCGATGCCATCATGGGCCACGCTCGCGACGACATGGCCAGCGTATACCGCGAGCGGATCGACGATAGTCGGCTCAAAGCGGTCACTGACCACATTCGCAAATGGCTCTGGCCTGCGAGTGTGGTGACACGTGCATCAACGCTTCCCGTGGTTGCTTCGGTGTAATCACTTTTTGAAATCTGTGGTGATCGGAATGTGAGGCGTGGTGACGTTGACCACAATCGAGAAATCGCGGCCACGGCTCGGATTTTCCAAGAAGCTGGAAAACCTGAAAGCCGCTTGCGCCATGTTCCTGGCCTATCGCAGCTTCGTCCGACGCACGCGGTTGTCGGAAGAGGGCCGGAACCAACTGCCGCCCGCGATGATGGCGGGCGTGGTCGATCGGTTGATCAGCTTTGACGATTTGTTCGACGCCGTTATGGGCGAATGGTACGCGATGGCAGCCTAGCGAACAGTCACAGAGTGGCGCAACGCCCCTTCTTGGTGGGGTAGCCATACAACTCCTTTTGTGGTACAATTGCGCATTCTACAACACAATTAAGGATGTGTTGTTGTAGACGGATATTTTGCGTCACCCCTGCCGAAGTCTGTTCTATGCGAGATTTTGAGATACGGCTCGCGCTGAAGGGATTTCTGCGTACAACTCACAAGGATGAGCCGGATACGTTGTGCCTTGACGAACTTGGCGTATGTCAAGGTGACGCCCGTGTTGATCTTGCGGTCATCAACGGTGCGATGCACGGCTATGAAATTAAGAGCGATAGAGACAAGCTTACTAGACTCCCTCGCCAGTTGGACGCATACGGTCTGTGTTTTGACAGAATGACCGTCGTAGTTGGGTCGAGATATATCGGTAAAATATCATGCGCTATTCCAGATTGGTGGGGGATACTTGAGGCAGATGACACCGGCGGCAAGATAAAGTTTTTGACAAAGCGTGTGGGGAGTGACAATCCACGCATTGACCCACAGGCAATCGTCCGCCTGCTTTGGAGGTCGGAGGCGCAGGCGTTGGTACTGCAACTCGGAATAATCAGGTCGGTCAAAAACAAATCGCGACGTGAACTCTGGAATATACTCGTTCAGAATGTTTCACTCGATGCTTTACGCACGATGGTGCGAGAAGCAATCAAAGCCCGGGGTAATTGGCGATCTGTCGAACGACAAAAGTCAAATGGTGGTTCGTGCCGACCTGCCGCCATTTCGTTGCATTCCCAGCACGGGCCACGCCATTTGCACAATCTTGAATATAGCGATCCCCCCAGCTGAAACCTGGCCCGGAATACTGAGGCAATCGGCTAAGGGCGAGAGCGAGACTTGGATATTGGCTTGCCGCGCCTGACTGAACGACTGCCCCTCTTACGATTAGCCATTCGCTCTCTGCGGTATACCGGAGTTGCGCGGTCCTTTTTATGACACGAAAATCCATGTCCCTATATTCCGGATGATCGATCGCGTAATCGCCAAATGTTGGTAGCCGCGACAGATTGCCTCTGTCTTGCGACAGTGCCGTCCAAACCTCCCATTCAGTTCTTGGTGTCGCACCAACTGCGTTTTGAGAAAATCCGCTCGCATCCTCTGGAAATGCAGACCCAGCCAAAGTTAAACTTCGCCATGCTGCTGGGTTCGGAAGACGACTCAGGAATGCTTGGGCCACAAAGCCGTATGTCGTTTGCTGGCCTGGCATCATCGGACCGAGATCAAGGATTAAGTCAATATCATCTTGCCCAAGACTTATTGATGCAACAAACTCAGTTAAGTCATCCGGCCATTGCCGGATGGAAATGTCGCTGGCTACCAATCGAATGCAAATGCCGCGATCGTCAATTCCAACGGCTTGTTGTACAGCACTCTGATAATCCGCGTCTCTCTTTATTCCCGTCACGGGCACTGCCAACAACCCGCGACTGCGTGCCTCATCAAAAACAAACGCAAGGGGATGTCTGCCGTCAGCCATTGGGTCTTCGTTCGCAACGGTAAACAAGTCAATAAAAAACCGCTGATCTGTGCCCCAGTTGTTATACAGGTTGTCGGCTGTCCGCGACAATTGTTGGTCAATGGTCTTACTCGGCGTATCACCTTCATAATCCCACGCGATCGGGGGAACTTCAATAAGTGGCGTCATGGCCAACTTAACGTCAGGCGTGAGCACCGAAAGCGACAAATACTCGCCAAGTTTCCCCGTTAGGATCGGAACGTAATGCTTGTGATCGAACATTGTAGCCTTTACCTCACGATGAGCGTGTGACGTGACCCGAAACGGCCATTATGTGGGGGCGTTGCAATGTAGGTCAATGGCCCCCATATGAGGGAATGAGAACTTTTCCCTATACACCGCCTCTTTTCCGTCCGGCTGCTCTCCAATCTGGACAAGCTCGTCGCCGATGGTTTCCGAATCCGTGACCTGGAATACCTCGAACGCGCCGACGGTAACGTCACCGGCGTTGCGCCATTGCTTCCAGCTTTCGGTTCCAAGCACGTATGGATTCATGCTATAAACTTCACGTCTGCGGATCGGTCGTCAACGGCGTTTCGGACGTCTTGTAATTTCTGAATCGCTTCACGGTCCCGCTGTCTTGCTCGCTTTTGGCGGTACGGTTCTACTCGGTCGATGTCTTCGGTGTTGCGGGCCACCGTAGTGCGTGCGCCGCTCTTGTCCACTTCGTAGGTCACCTGGCGGATAGCGCCGTCCAAGTCCAACCGACGAAGGCCCATGTAGGTCGCTGACTGCGGTATCTTTGGGTCGTATTCCTTCATGGCAGCGTCGAGGTAGTAATCAAGCTCCGCGTCTACCTCCGCGCGGTTCACGCCGTCTGCGTGTTCGCCGTCGTGACACAAAACAATCTCATCGTGTCGAATGATCCGCGTGTGGGTGTCGTATTCCGCGCCAGTCTCGCGTTCCTTGTACGTGCGGACAGGTTCATAGGTGACCGTGTCCAAGAGCGTGCAGGCCGTTCGTAGCTTAATTTCGGCCTCGAACGGTATAACGGCCTCATTGAAATTGTCCCAGAAGTTCTTGTACATGTGCCTGGAAAACTTCACCATTCGACGAGTTGCGTCTATGGAAAAGTCGCCGGTGTATTTGTTGTCGTTGGGGTGCTTCGGGTCAATTGTGCTTGCGTAATTTCCCATACGCCCGTTCGGCTGGGTATGACACCAGATTCCATAGACGATGGCGGGACGTCTCCGCGTCTTCTCCACGCTCGTTAGCGTTCCGTCACCCGAGATTTCGTTCAACTCATCCACGACGACGTCAACGAGTCTGTCTTCCAAAAGAACCTGGTCGAGGCTGTGTACCGTCTTGTCGTATCCGGGAATGACAATTCCTCCCTCGGGAATTTTGATCCTATACCACTTAAAAACCGATCTTTCCGCACACTCGCGCGGATTCTTGTCCTTATCTTTGGCGGTGAAGATGCCCGCGTAAGCGCCTGGCACGATGTGGTCCCACCCATCCACCGGTTTGTACGAAAGATCGTCGATCTTCTTAATCGTGCCCTTTTCGTCCGATTCTTCTCCAACCGCCTCCAAGTCGAAATCGACCTCGAACCGATCCGGCCCGCATACGATGGCAATCTTGCTTGGCGTCTCTGGCGGGTCGAACGTGATGCTTCTGGATTCTTCGCCACCCTCGGGCATATCGGCACCGGTCCCGGCAATTGCGATTCGGCCGCCACGTTGATGCAAATGGGGAACCATCAAACATCCAAGCAGATCGCATAGACTGGTCAACGCCTGCGCAGGATTGTCGCAATCCCATCGCACCGTTGGGTTAGATTCGTTCGGAAGGTCGCCGATATCCCACAACCCCAAGTCTTCGCCCATCGCGTCCAGGCAAAGCGTGGCGAGTTCTTGTGGCGTCTTTTGGGACTCTTTCTTGACGGAGTTGTCGGGGTTCCGAAGGTTGTACTGGCCGCCGATCCGGCCAAACTTCCATTTCCACCGCCGATCGAAGATGCCAATTCTCCAAATGAGCCCAGATCGATCCCGTGTCAGTGAACCGTAGTCGGCCTTGCATTCGATGAAGTCATGGTACATATCGTCAAAAGTGAAGGACAACGTCCCATATTCCATGATGTCCTCTGCTTGCGGCAGCATGGTGATAATGGCCACGTTTGGCGATGGTCCAGCCGTGACGGTGATTGTCGCCGCCTCGATCTGGCGGATTGTCGTAAATGTGGCTTTGCCCTGGGGATCCATAGTCATTGCCTCTTATTGTGGTTCCGGTTTGAATTCGGTGTGTCGTGGTTTTCGCGTTAGCGGTAAACAAACTCATTTTCCGCTTGTCATGTTTTTTCCCTGTTGTATGACGGCGTCCAACGACCTGGAAGACTGAAGATCCGCCACCTGTGTTCCGAGTGTTGAAAGCGAGCTTCTGATTGCATCTACTGCAGATTCAAGGGTCTTGGTTGCAGTGTCGGTGTAGGATTCGATGGCCTTGGTCAGGTCGAGAATGCCCGTATTCAGGTCAAGGCCCTTAAGTCCAAGGTCGCCAAGGCGTTTGCTTGCATTTGCCGTCTCGCGGGCAACCATTGTCGCATGGTCGGCCATCTGCCTTTGCTGGTCGGGGTCAACTTGATCCGGTATAAAGGACGGGTTTTGCTGATTCACTTCCTGCGAGTCTCGGGCGGCAATCCTGTCCCGAATGCCTTGCCCGGCAATCTGTGCGGCCGAATACTCTTCGTCCGTCAGCAACTCGCCGGCCTTGGCCTTTTCGACGCCGCGGCGGTAGAGTTCACGACCCTCTGGCGTCATATTGAGCCATCGCCGGGCGTTCGAGCCCATTTCCCTATCTCGGGCCTTCTGCTGATCCTCCAAGGCACGCTTCTGTCCGATCATACGCTCAAGGATTGCGCCCTCGTTTTGAACCGTCTGGAGCGTCAGGCGTGCCCGCTCTTGCACTGCTTGTATTAAGTTGCCCTGCGCCGCCTGCTGTGATTGCAAGGCTGCAATACTCGGATTCTCTGCGTAGTCCGCGCTTGCGGTGGATACTCTTCCTTTGGCCAACCGAACCAGTTGGTTTGCACGCGATATGGCCCGCATATCCGGCGAATTACCAACCGCCAACCTCCCGGCAGTGGCTTCGTCGTTCAGCCAAGAAGCTTCCAGTCTTTGGGCCTGATACGTACCGGCTGATTCCCGAACTTGCTCGTTTTCTCGACGAAGACGGTCGGACTCAATTCTTTGTTTGAGCTTCTCTTCCGAGGCAAGTAGTTGGCGATACGGCGACGGGCCGGACCCACCACGCCCGCCGCCTTCCCAGTCTGCGTGAGCATAATAGAAGGGATTCCAATGCGACCCACCGACGTTATCTACCAGTGATCCTGGCGTTGCACCACCGCCTATTCCATACTTCATCGCTTCCCGGCCAGTTAGCCACATGGCAGCAGTTCCTGCCGCGCCACCCGCAACAGCAGCCGACCCGAGACCAAGCATGGCGAGTTTCGATCCGCCAACGATCCCAGCAAGCCCCATTGCTGGTTTGACCAATCCAGCCGCGCCGCCAACCGCCTCGGCCGCTGCATACGCTTCTTGCGCTACGGCAGCCGCTTTTGTCGCCTTTTCAACTGCCGCCCATGTGCGAGACAAGGCAACCACGATATTGATACCACCACGAACGGCATCGAACCCAAATTGGATCTTGATGAGCCCATCGACCAACTTTTGCGTGTCCTTTTCGCCGACCAGGCCCAGCATGGCAACGCCCCGGGCGAGTTGCAGGACGCCGCGCACGGCCATCAACGAAGATGCCACGACGCGACGGCCGGCAATCTCCTGCATTCGGGCCGCACGATCATAGGTTGCCCCGGCACGCTCTGAACCTTCCTCTTGCTGGCGTTCGAGGGCTGCGCGTTCCTCCATGCCGCGTCGGATGGCATCGCTGGCGGCCTTCCGCTCGGCGTCACCACCCGCCGTCATGTCCTTGTTGCGTCCGGCTGCCTGGCCAGTTACGAAGTCGTCTCGTTCTTTTTGATGCTTACGTTCGAGTGCTGCGCGTTCCTCCATGCCACGTCGAATGGCATCGCTGGCGGCCTTGCGCTCTGAATCACCACCCGCCGTCAGGTCTTTATTGCGGCCGGTGGCCTGGCCCGTTACGAAGTCGTCGCGTTCCTTCAGCGTCTTTTGGGCCTCTTTGATCCAACGGTTATCGTCCCGTATTCTCTGTTTCCACGCTCGATCGGTCGCAATCCGTTCGGCACGTTCGTTCTGGGTGCGTAGCCTTTCTTGGTCCTTCAGTTCCTTTTCAAAGTCCCGTATTCGCTCTTGACGCGCCGAATCACGCCCACGGCTGTTGCGGTCGATGTTGGCGCGGTCGGCGGCGCCTTGCCGATAGGCGGCAGTAATGTCGGCTTGAGCCTGTTTGGCCTCGGCAGCCATGCCACGCATCGACGTTGGATTGCCTTGGTCGCGTTCCAGACGAAACTTGACGACGACTTCCTTGTCGGCCATCATTCACCTGCTTTCTGACTCTTTATTTCAAAAAAGGACGGCCGGGCAGCGTGCCTTCTGCGGCGAAAGGTAGCACCGCCGGGCAACGAGCCCACACGCTGCCGCGGCCGACGTGTTCAACTCCAATCGATATTCTCTGGTAATAACCGATCTGCTTCCAACTTCTGCAACTTGTCCTGCAAATCGGCAACCTTCCGCTGATCTTCCACGTTGCAGCTTACGGCCTTCTCTGCGGCCGGCCGCATGGCGATTAGGTCATTCAATTCGGCCTTGGATCGATGGAATAATTCTTCGTCCGAAAGGTTGTTGTCCTCGCGGCTCAACTCGGATGGCCGCTTGCCGTCCAGCAACCCTTCAACCACGGCAGTCTTTTGGGCGATGCTCCGGTCCAGATTAGTCAATCTGGCCCGCGAGGTGATCCTCTCTTGCAGTAGTCGAATTTCGGTGCTGCAACCGTCGATCGCTTCGCAAATGGTGGGATCGGCCGTGGACACAAGCGTCTGCATGGCGCCGATACGTAATTGGCGAGCATCCATTCGCAGTTGATGTGCCTTGAACTTCCTTGGGGTCATAACATTTGGAGCGCTGTGCGCTCGAAACTCGACGTCTGCGTCTATAACCTCCGACGTGTTTTGAAACGCACTGAGCGGCTGTGTTCGCGGGTTAGGTGGCGCAGATTCAAGCAACTTGGCGTCGCAGTCCATGCGATCCGCTGAGGCGACATTCGCCACAGCATCACGCCGATTTTTCATCCTCGCCATGTGACGTGCGAACTCGCCGGGCAGGCGTCCTGCCGTTTCCAAAAGTTGGCGGGTTGGCTCGGCCGGTCCTGTACCGCTCTCCGCCGCAATTACGGCTTGCCGATACGAGTCTTCGGCCGTCTGTTCACTGGTGGCTGGTGAAGTTTTTGTTTTCCCCATTACCGTCGATTCCTTTCAGGGTTCTTATTGGGTGATGTCGCGGGCAAAAGTCTTGCCACGGCTGGTCTGTATGACACCAAGGGCGTTGTTCATGCTTTCGCGTTCAGTTGACGATGCACGACCGAGAGCGGCTTCTGTCACAGCGTCGTGCTGTTTGTCCGGGTTATGCCCACATACGGCGCGGGCGAAACTCTTGCCATCGGTGATTGATTCCAACACGTGGCGTTCATCGAAAACACGCAAGAGATCGGCCAAATATTCACGAACCTCTTCGCGGCTCTCTCGATAGGCCAGGCCACTTTCAAGCGGCGGGATGGCCCAACGTGGCATGCCGATGGCGTCCGCGACAGATTCAACGAGTGCCTTCTTCGCCGCCATCGCATCGACGCCCTCAAATAGGCCCCTCGTAGTGGCGGGATCTGCGACAAGATCAACGCTTTGCACGCGGGTGATTTCCTCGACGACTACCCTGCCGTCCTTCCGCGTGACCTTCGCTTCGACATTGTGCGAAAAGCCGACATTCTCGGGTGCGTGTTCGGCGTCCCAAATCAACTGCTCCGCCAAGGCGTGCTTGGGGTTGAAGTGGAAGTCGCCGAATAGGCCGGTCGCCTCAGCCCTGACACCGCGAATCCGCCCAATGCGGTCTTGATAGTCGCGCGGTCCGGTCGGGCTGCCCTTCGGATGATTCACATTGACCGAAGCATTCTCGTAGAGCGGTGCCGCATTCCGTAGGGCTTCGGGCAAGTAGGTTCGGCCGTTCCGAGATTCCAGCCCGAGCACCTTGACGCCCGAAAGTATTCCGCGGGCTCTATCGAGCCGATACCCAGGGCCAGCGGCAGAAAATTCCAACAAGCTCTCCATGTCCTGTATTCCTTTCATTCCAGCCCAACGTCTTCCCAATCGTTGACGTCGTGATTCAGTGTAATGCTGTCAAAAAGCGTTCTGCATTCTCGCCATCGGCGACGGGCCACAGTGTACAACAGCCGCGAAACATACCGACCGGCCCGCTCGTGGTCGCCTGCGAAGATGATCGGCACGCCCTGGGCAATCCAACCAAGTACCGATCCGATGGCCGCCGCCGGCGTGATCTGACTTCGCCACTCCCCAGCTTCGAGGTCGGCCCACGTTGACTCCACCACGATGGCCCTGGTCGGATAGGCCAATAGCCTTTGTATTTCCCTGTCGAATCGCTCTCGATGCTGCCCGACGCAGCCCAACAGATCGGGCAATGATTTTCGCTCAATGGCAACGACATGCTCCAAGCCTTGAACAGAGTAATCTCCGGTCGCCAAGGTGCCCGCCGAAGTTTCTAGGGGCGAGAGGTCAAGGGGCAACTGTTCCCGCGTGTCGACGATGGCAACAAGCTGCTCGGGGCGAAGCGCAGCCGGCAATCGAGTTGTCTTATTTTTTAGCATCTAACAGCCCTCAGGAGATTGTCACCAAGGCCGTCGTCCACAATCTGGCAGTAGGGACGCCCCAGCGCTTCGAGACAATGCGGCAACACCGTCAATAAAGCCGCCAGCCTATCGCTATGACCGTTCTCGTTTTCCGCCAACTCCACACGGGCTCCATAGGTCTTCTCGACGATTCGGGCAGAGTACAGGTCTTCGATAAAGAGCGGGTCGGGGTACAACTCCAAAACGCCGTCGCGGATCGACTCGGTAAGGGCGGCACACTGTTTCACAAGCACATTTCCCGTCTGGTGTTCCGCCTCGACACTGAATCCGGCGGCAACAAGTTCTTCGGCCACTCGTAACATCTGCCAGGGGTCTA
>Ga0172381_10002693_pt1 | contig 19350 bp, 11 predicted proteins | sample Leawel6488metaG_FD_119754 | JGI IMG/M metagenome (GOLD analysis project Ga0172381, IMG submission 119754) | Leachate microbial communities from a municipal landfill in Southern Ontario, Canada - Leachate well 64-88 metaG | ecosystem: Engineered > Solid waste > Landfill > Unclassified | place...
GTAATGATGCGATGACAACTCTGACATCCAAAAAAGAAAAATCGATTGAGCAAACGACGCCGTCATCGCAATTCAATTCAACATATGCTGGATAGCGCCCCCGCTTCGTAGATTTATTCTTATTAGAAGTCTTAATTATTCTTTCACCCTCTAATTCTTCGACAATGTGGCTTATCGCGGTGAAAGAAATCTTTAAAGAATCCGCTAATTCGGTAATCGTGCGTTTTCCTTTTCTTAATAAATTAAGAATTTCGAATTGATAAGAAATTCTAATCTTATTTCTCTTTTCAAGTTTTTCCATAACAGCCCTTCAATATTATTATATTTTAAACTAAATTGTTACATTTTTCACCTCAAAAATAGATATCCGGATTCTTTAGTAATGATTTGAAAACAAAGATTTGAGCGCTATATTTGACTTTTTGCTGACCTTGAATTCCATCGAGCTTTGCAAACAGTGGGATGCAAGAGGCCGATTAATATTAAAGTAAGTTTAAAAATACTTGAAACATTCCCCTTTTTTGATAAACTTTGATTAGGCAAGAATAATGGTGGGCAATAAAAATAAAATTTGGTTTTTGAGTGTGTGCGCTATCGCGACGCCTTTATTATTAGCGCTTTTTTCCGTTAGCTCAAATCTCCGAACACTCGCTCAATCAAGCGGAGCAGCGAATTCGCTTATTTTGTCTTCAAATAACCCTAAGACAGGTGGCTATGTCACAACGGCAAAAGGCAGCCCGATATACGTCCAAGACGATGGCGTGGTTTGGAATAGCGGCGGCAATCTTGCTTTTAACAATGGTGGGTATATCCAAACCCTTACGACCATCCACGGCATTCAAACCGTCGAAGTCGATTTGGTTTCCGGAAGTATCGATTTGTATCACGGCTATGCCGAACCCTTCAATTTAGCGACACCGATGTATGGCGTTGACTATACATTTAGCTCTTCAACTACTTACACGTTTAGTTCCTCTTTGCCTAATCACATTAGACTTCGAGCAAGTGAAGACGCAGTTGTATCACAAATAACCATCAACTTTGACTGTCTTTCTCCTACGGATGATAGTGGCGCAGAAAGCCTAGATGACGGACTGGAAAATTCTTATGTTGATGACGGATCCATCGCAACATACGCCAATCCATCATATGTGCTAGATACCTCATCGGATAATTCCTCTCGCGCTCTTAGGTTGGACTTTAAAGGTACCGCCAATAACTACATAGCCCTAAATACACAAGTGAATAAAATTAAAGGAATTACCAGCGAACATCCCGATTTCACCAATGCCATCCTCACTTTAAAAGCCAAATTCTCAAATAATGTCGATAACCACGAACTTGAAGTGCAAGCGGTCGGTTCTTCTTGGGAACATTCGAATTGGATCGTTATGAATAGTTCATCTAATGTTGTTGGCGGCTGGTCTTCATATAGCATTGATTTTTCCGATATTAATTTTGATTGTTGCAATGACATTATTCGCATCAACATAAAACCATTAGGCATCGACGGAGGAAACAAAAACAGTGCCTATGTCCTTTTAGATGAAATCGATTATCGCTACCATACGATGAATCAAGAAATGGACTATGAATCGCTTTACGACGGCCTCGAAAACATTCCGCTCGATGTAGGAATGACAAATACATATATTTCCTTTGATAACGAATTTACCTATGGTCGTGTTTCGCGGGCCTCTTTGGTAGCCAAACCCAAAGAATCAATTGGCAACAACGCCCATTACTATGTGACATTTTCACCACAAAACCTAGATGGTTTTTCTTCTTATTTTTCCGATTTATCGAATGGCGTCTTAATGTTTGAATACAAGCCGATCAACACCAAAAACCCAGCGACCTTATACTTAAGAGCAATTGATATAAACTGGGAAACTAGCGGTATCAAAGAGGTTCTCACAACCGCTTTAAAAAACGGATGGTATTTATTTAGCTATGATCTTGCCAATCTTGGCTTTGCCAGCAATGAATTAATCAGATATAGTTTTGGCTTCGATGTCGAAACTAGCAATGTCAGCAAGTCGAAAGTATATTTTGACAATGTTCGCGTTAATGAAATGGCTCACGAAGATTACACTTTGGGTTTAGAAAACCTCGAGCAAGATGGCGGCATGTCCTCCGGATGCACGCGCTCGATTGATTACTCCATGACGGCTAGCGACGCATCACTAAATTCGATCAAGTGCGTTATTAATAATAACAACGAGCAGCAATCGTGGCAAAACCAATGGGGAATGATTCATGTTTTAACAGAGCAACAAGCAAGCCAAATGGAATGCGATTCCGGTATTCTTGAATGCAAATTCCTGTTTGCTGGTGAGTTTTCCACAAAGAAGTTATGGCTAGTTCTTGTTGATAGCGGTTGGAAGGGCGCGCGTTTTAAAGACATAACGCCAACTTCTCTAGGCAATGGTTGGTACCAAGCCAGCATTGATTTTTCCACCTTATCTTCTTGGAGCGGCAGCAAAGAAGTCAACGCTGCCTTTGATTACTCCGACAACCCAATTCGGATCGGCTTCGGATTTCAGGACTTATACAGCGGGAATCTCACCGACAAAACCGTTTGGGTAGACGATATGTTTTATTATCCGGTTGCGCCGAGCAATTCATCCTCTCCTCTTCTATGGCAATCATATGACACCGAAAACGTCAGAAGAGGTGACGCAGTCATCATAGATAGATACATTTCGCAAGCGAAGCCTTTGAAGTTCGCAGACGCAAGGAATGGAACAAGTTCCACCCAATTGATGATCAAAGCCCAATCGGATATTGCTTCTTACCTTTTTAGGCCGGGAACGCTCAGAGGCAGCAACGGTGATGTCTTGCCGTCATCTTGTTTTGAAACACTCGTTGCGAAGTATATTTATTGCGGCACTGATACGAACGAATATATCAAAAACGGTTATGGTTATATGGGCGTAGGCTATTACCCGGACGCCTTAGTGCCGATGGACAAAATAATCGCTGCTCAAGAAGATACGATCGCCGATGGCAATCAACAATCAATATGGATAAACTGTGAAGTGCCGAAAAATCAAACGCCGGGTGAATACACAGGAAACGGAATATTAGTTGTTGATGGTACTGAATATACCATTCCGATGAAAGTAGTCGTTTATAACGCCACACTTAGTGACGTTAATCATAATAAAACAACCATTCTGATGTGGTGGGAAAAAATCGTATTGGCGGAAGACCATTATGACAGGAGCATGCGCCAAGCATATTATGATTTCTTGGTCGACAGAAGAATGTCGCCCGACGCTAATTTTGATTGGAATACACACGACGAAGCATCCGGTATGAATGTTTATGAAACTTTCGCTGAAAATTTCGCTAACTATGTTATGCCAAACGACAAAATATCTACTTATCGAATTCCTACTGATGGAACACAAGAAAGTATAACAGGTTATTTGTCGGCATTAGCCAATCGTAATATATACGAATGGAATAATGGAAATCACGTGAATTTCTTTGACAAAGCCTTATTTTTTATTGTGGATGAACCAGAAGAACCCACCTTTTTTATTAATACCGAGCCGGATGATTGGAAAACATGCAAAAATGTCCAAACATATATCGCTAATGCAAAGTCTGCAATTGCACCATATTTGCCCGGTTATCCAGAAATACTAAATGGTTTAAACGATATCCGTAGCATAACAACAATTGGCGCCTCCTATGATAAAATTAGCGGCTCATTTGGGTATAAAGATTTACTTAATGAATCATATCTTGATACCCCATGCCCGCAATTTGACCACTTGGATGATATTAATGTCAGAAATGATTATATAAACACTTTTGACCACGTTTGGTTCTATGGTTGCATCCATCCTCAGCTTCCGTATCCGAGCTACCACATAGATACCCCTTTAATCGGTCAAAGATTAATTAAGTGGATGCAATATGATTATGGCTTTGATGGAACTCTTTACTACTGCCCTACCATGTTTACAACGGAGGATGATAACAACGAATTAAGAGATGTTTGGACTGACCCGATGGTGGGGAATGGCGCGGGGGATGGCCAGCTCTTATATCCAGGTAGCAAATATAATGTTCATGGACCCATTACCTCGATGAGAATGGAAAATATCCGCAACTCGATGGAAGACTACGAATATTTCTATATGCTCGATCAAAACATCGCTCGATACAACGCTAATACGGGATCTAGCATCACTAGTTGTCGAGACTTGTTGAATAGCGATTTTTCGCAGATGTTCAGCGGCACGCAATTGTTATCAAGTGGTCACACTTCAAGCACCGGATATCAAGCCGAAGACTTTGACTTAATCAGAACTTACCTTTTGCAAAGACTCGAATATTGTTACTAAACAGAATCAATTTATTGATTAAGATATCTGAAATGGTAAAATTAAAGTCGCGAATACCATAAGATTCGGTTTATATGGATAAAAAAATTAGTCCCGGTCGCGTTCAAAACGGAACGAGCTGCGGGGGTAGATTGATGTGCAGCATATGACTGAATCTCTGGACTCGAAAAAGGGCGGATATATTTGAAAATCAGTATTATTAAACTTAGTTTGAAATAATATTGAAACTATCGTTTCCCGCTTGTATAATGAAAGAATGAGATTTCCGTGGCAAAAAGTCAGCCAAGAAGAAATCGATCGCGCCTTTGCCGATAAATCGATTCCTGGCCAATATGACGATCAATACGTCCTTTTACAAAAAGTAAATAAAGTTTATGGTAACAAATTCCATGCGGTTTATGATTTTTCGTTGTGCATTAAGAAGAAGGAATTCGTCGTTTTTGTCGGTCCTTCCGGATGTGGGAAATCAACCACTCTTCGCATGATTGCCGGTCTTGAAGATATTTCATCAGGCCATTTATTTATCAATGGCGAATACGCGAATAATCTCTTGGCTAAAGACAGAGATATCGCCATGGTGTTCCAAAATTATGCCTTATATCCGAATATGACGGTTTTTGATAACATGGCCTTCGCTTTGAAGGTTAGGCGCTTTTCCAAAGATCTCATCAAACAAAGAGTTGAAGAAGCAGCCAAAATACTAGAAATCAGCGATCAATTAAAGAAGAAGCCAAAAGAACTTTCGGGCGGGCAAAGACAGCGCGTTGCTCTTGGAAGGGCAATCGTAAGAAACGCCAGAATCTTTTTGATGGATGAGCCGTTATCCAATTTGGATGCGAAATTGCGCGTTCAAATGCGAAGCGAGATTATCGATTTGCATCGCAAGCTCAAAGCGACGACGATTTATGTCACGCATGACCAAACCGAAGCGATGACGATGGCGGACCGCATCGTCGTCATGAAAGACGGCTATATTCAGCAAATCGGAACCCCAATGGAAATATATCGGCATCCGCGCAATCTATTCGTGGCCTCCTTCATCGGCTCTCCGGCCATGAATTTAATTCATGGTGTCTATGACAAAGGAGTCATTACCTTTCCAAATGGGCAAACGATTGCCTTAAGCGGCGAAAGCGTTAAGAAACACGATCTGTTTTATGCCCAAAAATATGCTGATGAAACGCGTGCTTATCCCGCTTTCATCGAAGAATTGAATAAAGAAAAGACGGCCTTTAACGCCAAAAGACATATGCTGCGTAAAGATGTTGAAGAATTTGAACAAAAGTATCAAAAACTATTTGATGAAAAACATGAATTAATCGCCAAATTGGATGAGATTATTCATGGCAAATCTCATGAGATTGTTTTTGGCATCAGGCCCGAATCGATTGTCAGGGCCGAACCAGATGATAAAGCCGCCATGAAAGTAAAAGTCAGATTGTCAGAGTTGTTAGGCGATCAGTATTTTGTCCATTTCGATTACGGCGGCAAAGATTTCTTAAGCAAAGTAACCGCCGATCACTTAATTGAAACGGGAGTCGAAATAGCTTTAAAAATTGTCGATGCGAAAATCCATGTTTTTGATCCGCTCTTAGGCTTGACGATTCTATAAATAGGAGGCCTTCCATTTAAAGAGCAAAAATTCTCATATTGCTCGGACAAGATATATTCTCTTGTTTTACCAGGTTGGCTAGCCAAAAACATAACGGCTCATGGCAAAGCTAGTTCTAGTCGAAGCAATGGTTATATCCGTTATACATCCGATTCAGGCTAAATTACGAAACTAATAATGGGGCATCTTCTCGTGTTGGTTCGGCAAATCGTACGGGATTAGGAGCAGGGCCTCGAGATAGATATTAATCCCCTAAAATAACAGGAAAAAGGAGTCATTATTATGAACTTAAAAAAGATGGTATTGCCAATCGTGTTTGCCGGAGTTCTTGTCGCCGGCCTAAGCGGTTGCAATCCGGGCGTCGAAGAAGGCGGCGATTCGGTTATTCAGCTTCGCGCTTATAATGGTGGCTATGGACTTAACTGGCTCCATAAGGTGGTAGAAGAGTTTCAAAAAGAACACCCGAACATCACTTTTGAGTTTGTCGAAGAATCCGGTCTGGTTGATTCGAAAGCTCTGCAAGAAATCGCCCTGCCTTCGCAAAACCAAATCGATTTGTATTTCCTAACCGGCATAGACATCGATTTGCTTTTGCAAAGAAGCTATTCGGCGCTGCGCACAAGGGACCAGGTTCTATTAGAACCATTAAATGACATTTATGAGAGTAAAGGTATTGATATCAACGGTGAAGAAGAATCGGAGACCATCGCCTCGCGCCTTTTCGACGGTTACAGAGAGGCGAGTACTTACGATGGTTCGTTTGACAAATGGAATGGGAGCATGTTCACTCTTCCTTGGGCGAGTGCGATGACCGGACTGTTCGTCAACAAAGCCGTTCTCGACAAATTCGAAATCGAAATCCCCCTAACTTCAAACGAATTCGTCGCCGCGATTGAAAAAATTTCGGAAGAAGGAGAAGGAGAAGGAATCTTCCCGTATGCCTGGGGTGGCGAAAACACCGCCGGGTATTGGTCCTTCCTGTTCGAAACCTGGTTTGGTCAATATTCTGGCAGAACCAGATTTGAAAATTTTGTCAAGTGCGATCCGGGAGATGGGGACATCAAAAATAACGGCTATAAAGTTTATGAAGATGCCGGTATTTTAGAAAGCCTGAAAGCCATGTTCCAAATTTTAGACCTAAACTATTGCGCGAACGGAAGCGCCTCGCGATATCACATGGAAGCTCAAACTGATTTTATCATCGGGAAAAGCGCCTTTATCACCGGCGGCGACTGGGCTTTCCAAGAAATGAGCTCCAATTACTATACTCAAGCAATTGAAAACGAGATTCAGATGTTAGCTGTTCCTATGTTATCAGCAATCGGAACTGAAATCGGCATCACCGATGAGGAGTTGCACACTCTTGTTGAAATGATTGACAATCATAGTACCTATGCTGAAATTCAAGCGGCAAATCCGTCATTGACCGATGCCGATATTGATCGAGTTCTTAGTGCTAGAAGCATCTATGATAGCATTGGTGGTACACACGAAATTGTGATCCCATCCTACGCCGACGCCAAAGATGCCGCTAAACTATTCGTGAGATTTCTCTACGGCAACGACGGCTGCAGAATCTTCAGAAATAACGCCTATGCCAATCTACCTCTTAAATATGAAACGGGAGAGGGCGACACTGATACGCCATTCCAAAGATCATTAGACAAGATTGTCAACTATGATAATCCACATATGATCACCACTTCCTCGCCTTTCAACAACGTGAGAAACGTCGCCCAATTAATGAACTTTAATTATACAGCCTGGGTTCATCCGAACACCTATAAATCCATCATGTTGGATAAAGCTTCAACAAAGACATTTTCCGCTCAATTCATTTATGAAAATGAACTTGATTATGTAAGAAGCAACTGGTCGAGGTACACTGCCTTTGTGTATTGGCTATAAGAATGACAAACGAAGTATACGGAGAATATGTTGAGCATCGGCTGATTGATGCTCCTGCTCTAGCTAACGAAAGCAAGAAGGTAACTCGTCACATGACAAAGCGCTCCAGCGAGATTCTTTTCATCGCGCTGATGTTACTTTTCCCGGTACTTCAATTCTTTTTATTCTGGGTCATCCCCAATTTCAACTCAATTATCATGGGCTTTCAAGACGCGAGCGGGGGTTTCACCCTTAAGAATTTTGAACAATTCTTTACGTTTCTGTTCCAAGGGAAAGATTTTCTCGGACAGCACAACGAAATAGTCTACGCGATCAAAAACAGTTTGATTTACTTCGCGGTCAACATTTTTATCTCCACCCCGATCGTTATTTTCTTCTCCTACGTTCTTTTTAAAAGAGTCCCGATGTCGGGCGCTTTCAAAATCATTTTCTATTTGCCATCCATTATTGGCGCCACCGTTACCACGACTCTTTATCGCGCTTTATTGCTCGAAGGCGCCCCCGCTTATGAACTATTGAAATCCATTGGTTTTTTTACCGCCGAGATGGAACAACTGGGATTATTTGCATCCGATAGTACGGCTTTTTTGATGGTCATTATGTATTCGATCTGGACTTGCGTGGGAATCAACATGATTTTGTTTTACGGCGCGATGAAAAGAATTCCGAATGAGATCTTCGAGAGCGCCGAAGTTGATGGCGTCGGCTTTTTCCGCCAATTTATCAGCATTGTCGTCCCTCTCATCTGGCCGACGATTACCACCTTAATCATTTTTTCCTTAAGCGGAATGTTCATTTCTTACGGGGCCGTCATGATTCTTACTCCCTCGGTGAAAACGGCATCGATGGTCGGCTGGTATATCGTTAAATGGACAACCGCGATTGATTCGCACGCCTCGATATACTACCCGGCAGCAGTCGGCCTCATATTTACCGTCATTGGTTTGCCTTTTGTCTTGGTCATCCGCTGGCTGCTCAATAAAGTTTCGGCCACCGTCGAATATTAGGAGCAACTTATGAAGAACAGAATTCCCAACATAAACGATCCGATAATCGAAACCGCCGATCAACTAATTGTCTTAAGAAGAGATGAAGACAAGAGATACAAAACTTCCAAATGGCATGAGTATGTCAATGTGTGGAAGAAGAAATCGGTTGGTGAAAAGATCACTCTTTCCATCATGTTCGTCATTTTCCTCGTCTATGGATTCACCTTGCTGTTTCCCCTTCTCTGGGCCATATACAATTCTTTTAAACCAACTGTGGAATATGACATGGACAGCATCGGCCTTCCATTACATTGGACGCTTGAAAATTATAGAATCGCTTTTACTACTGCAGCCGCCGGCAGAACCAACATCGTCAAAGCGATCATCAACAGTATCTGGATGAGCGTCCTATCCACGTTTTTGGGTATATTCGCTTCTTGCCTGACATCATACGTCGTCGCAAAGTATAGATTTAGAGCCTCTACATTAATCTATACAGTCGCCATTTTTATTCAGATTATCCCGCTTGTTGGCGGCGTCACCGGCATGTATCAATTGTTGTGGGGAACCTTAAAAATTGCCGATAATCCTTTCTTGATTTGGCCGATCTGGTTTGGCGGTTTTGGCTTTTCTTTCCTAATACTTTATTCCGCCTTTAAAAGCGTTCCTTGGAGCTACGCCGAATCAGCTTTTATCGATGGTGCGAGCCATTTTGCGACTTTCTTCAAAATTATGCTTCCTTCTGTAAAACCAATCTTGGCATCCTTATTTGTCGTAAATTTTATCGGGGCCTGGAACGATTATATGACCGCCTACTTATATATGCCCAGTTGGGCACCTTTATCATTAGCAGTTTATTTATTAAAAGATGAGACAACGAGAATATCATACCCTGTTTATTTATCGGTTGTTGTAATATCTATCATCCCGATTTTGATTTTGTTTGTGTCGTTCCAAAAACTGATTATGGAAAACACCACAATTGGTGGTTTGAAAGGATAAACATGAAGAAAAAGACAATTATCATACCCGCTGTTCTGGTAACGCTCTGTTCGACATTAGCCGGTTGTAATCCCGCTGAGACAAACAGCGAACACCGAACTTGGCACGCCTATTCGACCGAAAACCTTTTGGCCGACTGGAACTATTTTGATGAATCGGACGAAACGAATGCCATCTTTCTAGATAGGGATAACACCTTGAGGTTCTCCAGCATCAAAAACGAAAATGAAGCTGTTCAATTGATGATAACCGCTTCAAGTTACATTGATTCATATGATTTTGAATGTCCAGACGTCACGGGCGACGGCGGGACAATCACGAAAGATCATTTCTCGGTTGCCGTAGCCTATTATATGAATGTTGACTTCTCTAACGAAAGATCGGCAGTCAGCGGATTGTATCCGGACGCCTTAATTCCTTTAGAGAATTATAAGTTCAGAAGATACGACCACATCAATGAAGGCTACAACCAATCCCTGTTCATCAATTTACGAACTGAGAAAGACACTCCCGCGGGACATTACGAAGGTGTTGGAAAATTGCATTTAGACGATGAAGTCATCGATATTCCTTTTGAAGTCGATGTCCATGATGTTGTGATGCCTGATACCAACCACGGCAGGAGTTCTTACTTAATCTGGTATGAACAAATCATCAATGGCGAAAAGCGAAAGGCCGGACCTGAGATGAACATGAAATATTTTGAGTTCACGATCAGCAAACGCTTATCACCCGCTTCATTACCGCCGGAATTAATTGGAAGCGCCACTTCCTTTGTCAACAATTATGTTGAAAAAGTGGTGCGAGATGAACGGATAACCACACATCGTTTGCCAATCTCGATTCAGAATTTCACCGAAGCCTATATCAGAAACCTCTTGCAGGCGATGATCGATAAAAACCTTGAATTACGTCATGCCGGCGATCAAACAATCGATTTATTTGCTAAAGCCTACTACTATATTGATGATGAACCGGCAGCATCTAGATTTGAAGACGTTAGACTTCACGATAAAACAGTTTACGATATCAAAAAATCACTATCCACGCAGTTAACTGCGTATCCTGATTTATATCAGTCCTTCATGGGTATGGGAAATCTTGTTACCACTCCCTATAGCGAATCGCTAGTGGCCACGCCCGAAACCGGCGGAGTCACAATTTGGTGTCCCCAGGTTCAGAATTTCCAGACCGAAGAAAACCGTCAAATTTATGCGGGAAGAAAAGCCGCCAGTCAACGCGAAGACCTCGAACAAGCTTGGTGGTATGTCTGCAACGATCCAGTCATGCCATATCCAAACTACCATTTGGACGCAAAATTAATCACCTCTCGTCAGTTAAAATACATGCAATACAACTATGGTGTTGATGGCGTCTTAAACTGGAACATGTGTTTCTTCAGCAAATGGAAAAACAACTTCTCCGGTCCTCGCGATCTTTGGAATGATCCGATCGCTTGGGAAACCTGCGCCGGTGACGGCTACCTTGTTTATCCAGGCTTGATGTTTGGCGTGGACGGGCCCATTACAACCTTGAGACTAGAAAGCCTTTTGGCTAGCAACGAAGAATACGAATATCTATGGATGATCGATGGGAAAGTCCAAGAATATAACGATGTTCACAACACAGAACATGTAACCAACGAATTATTAGAAAAGTACTATTCGCGTATTTATGAAAACATGATCTCCAATTTGGATGTTGAAGCATTTGAAGAAGTACGCCTTGAATTATTGAACGTGCTCGAAGCCCTGTACGAGAACCTCGATGCCGGAATGGCCATCTTGCTAGATTAATTGGAGGATAATTAAGTGAAACATAAAATCCTTTTACTCTTTTTATTGCCGATGGCAGCCGTTTTGGTTTCAGGCTGCGACGGAGGGCAAGGCAACTCTCTCGATATTCAATTCAGTTTAATCACTCCAACCGCCTACGTCGGAGAAGAATATGATTTCTCTGATATTTTGACCATGGAGGAAGGCGTTAATTACTCGATCGACGCCTATTATCAAAATTTTTACACAATGGAAGAAAAAACGCTGCCCGTGACGAATGGTTTCTCTTTCACGCCGACCGAATTGTTCGATGTCTCGGTTCTTGTTACCGCCACAAAAGGAAGAGCTATAGCTCAAAAAACAAAAAATGTTCCCGTTTCTCAAAGGGCCGATCCTGTCGACGAATTATTAGAAAGTTCTGGTAGTGCAGGCTGGGCTGATAGCGGCTTTTTAAAAGAACTCATTACCGATTCTACCTATTTTAAAGAGGAAAACGGACATTCGGCCTTGTCAGTTCGCTATCAAGGAAGCAATCCTTATCCATGGGGCGGTGTCTTCATGACCTTAAATAGTTTTTTTCTATCGCCGCATTGGACCGATCAGACTTGGGAAAATGCCGTAATTAGTTTCTGGATTTTCAATTCCACTGATTACGAGCTCGAATTTCAGCCTCGCATCGTCGATGAATATACGGATTTAACTGATATTGACTGGGGCAACCAACTTATTGTTCCGCAATTTGCCGAACCGAACGGATGGACCGAAATTAACTTCTCTTTAAAGCACATGGGCATTCAACACCCCTTATTCGTCGATGAAGACGGAGTTAGAAATGATACCGTCTCCATTAAGGTAAAGTGGGCCGGCACTCCTGAAAGCGGAGACGAAGTCTATAATTACCAATTCTTCCTTGATGGCGTGGACATCATCCCCTATACCGCTGACCGATTCCCGAACGTCGATACCACTTCTTCTGCCACAGCGGAAACGCTCGATTACGGCTGGGAAAATATGGAGCGTGATGACGGATGGAGTTCCGCCGGTGCCGTTTATGATCGCGACTTTGTCAATAGTTCTGCCGAACATGAATCTTTGTCCTCGATGCTTCTCTCATTTAACGCGAAAGAACCCAACGTCAATGGCTATGCGGTCGTTTTATCGCCCGAAGCACAATTCGGGAATGATGAACTTCCTTCATTTACACATGGCGTTTTAGAACTTGATATTCACTTCAGCGCCGATGTAACCAATCACAGTATGGAAATCATTGCCGTCCAAAAAGAGTGGACGCACTTCACTAGATTTGCCGCTACTCCTGCAAGCACCGCTAATGGCTGGGATCATATAACAATTGATTTTGGTGAACATGAGCAATTTGTTGATATTTCTGAGGGAGTTAGATTAGGATTTGCTTTCCCAGGGGTTGATGCTTCGAACAAAGCGACCGCGGAAGTTCACCTAGATAATGTCTTCTTTGATCAATATGCCGGCGTTCCCGAACCTGAGACAATTGACGATGGCTGGGAAAACGCCGCGATTGACACCGGATGGTCAAGTGCAAATACAGCGGTGGACAATAATGAATCAAAAGATTCTATTTCCTCCCTTAAAGTCACGTTTGACGGCAAGGAACAAAATGCGGCGAATGGCTATGCTGTTATTTTAGATTTGGAAACGACTTTTGCGGGCTCGACGCCCCCTGACATCCACCAAGGGACGATTGATATGGATATTAAGTTTTCGAGCGACATTACAAATCACGAGATTGATGTTTTTGCCGTTCAAAACGGATGGAGTGTCCCCACCGTCCACGCAGTTGTTTCACCATCCTCTGCAGATGGAAATGGCTGGACTCATTTGACTTTTGATTTCGGATCTGACGCTGCTTTTAATGTAATAACAGATTGCATTCGCCTCGGCTTTAGCTTTAAAGGCGTTGACAATACTAATAAAGAAACTGCCACCGCATATATAGATAACATCATTTTTACCGAGAACGAATTATGAAATTAGAACAATGCATTGACGTTGCGAAAGAATATTTGGGAGAAGAGTTTTTTGTCGGATTGGATATCACCTATTCTTTGGCCGATAATCCAAATGCGCTTTCGATAACGAGAAACGATAAAGAAGTAAAAATAGAATATGGTCAATTGGCTAGTTTGTTTCGTGGATTGACACTTATTAAGGAGAAGCACAGCCAAAAGCATTATTCTCTGGCTTTTCATCGCAATTTTAAAACGGATGGTTTGATGCTCGATTGCTCCCGTAACGGAGTTATGAGAAACGAAAAAGTTAAAGAGATGATTTTATTGGAAGCCTTAATGGGAAGCAATCGTTTGCTTTTGTATACCGAAGATACTTATCAGCTCGACAATCATCCTTATTTTGGCTATTTAAGAGGATCGTACACCAAAGAAGATATTAAAGAATTTGTCGATTACGGAGAATCCTTTGGCGTCGAACTCGTTCCCTGCATTCAAACCCTAGGCCATATGTATCAAGCCCTGAAGTGGGGACCGCTGCATCACTTTAAAGACGGTGAGGACAACCTTTTAGTGGATTATCCAGAAACCTATAAGTTTATTGAAGATATGATTTCTTTCTGCCGCGACTGCTTTAAAAGCAAAGAAATTCATATTGGCATGGATGAGTCAACGGAAATGGGCCTCAAACGCTACCTGCGGCTTTATGGCCACAAAGATCGCGTGGCAATGTTTTCGCGTCATCTAGCAAAAGTGATGGCAATATGCCAAAAGTATGATTTCTTACCAATGATCTGGTCTGACATGTATTTCCGTTTGAACAGTCAAGATGAAGAATACTATATAAAAACACCTTTACCAGAGTCTACGCTCAAACTTGTTCCTCCAGATGTCAAATTGGTTTACTGGGATTATTATCATGATGATTCTACCTATTTGAATATGATTAAATTTCATAAGCAAACAAACAACCCCATCATTTTTGCCGGAGGTTCCTGGAGATGGAAAGGCCACGCTCCAGCAATTGAAACATCGATGGTATTTACCGAAAAGGCCCTCGGTGCGTGCATTGATGAAAAAGTAGATGAGGTGTTTATTACGGCCTGGGGAGATAACGGCAATGAATGTTCATTTTTCAGCGCGTTACCCGTCATGGCTCAAGCTTCAATTTATAACTTTATTGGCTCTAATAGCGAGGAAGATATTAACTCTTTATTAGTCGCGTTAACAGATGAAACTCTCGTTGATTTCAAAACGATGGATCTACCTGATCAACCCGCCAAAAAACGCCTTGCGCCATCTTATAATCCTTCTAAATTTTTGCTTTATCAGGATCTATTGCTCGGCATTTTTGATTGCCAAGTAAAAGAAGATTTTAGCAAAAATTATGCCGAATTTGCGGAAATATTAAGGAAAAACGGCAATAAAAGCAAACGCTACAAATATGTTTATGAGAATCTTGCTAGCCTATGCAAGTTCCTTTCATACAAAGCAGATTTAGGCATCAAGATCAGAAATGCCTATCGAGAAGACAATAAAACCGAACTTGCCAAATCATTGGCTACGATCAGCATGGCGCTCGATTCATTAAATGCATTTCATGAAAGCGTCAAGAATCAATGGATGATGGAATGCCGGATGTTTGGCTATGAAGTTTTGGATGGACGCTTAGGGTTTTTGAAAAACCGGATGATTAGTGCCGCCGAAAGAATTAATGATTATTTGAACGGCAAAATTAATAAGATTGAAGAACTGGAAAAAGATATCCTGCCTTACGATGGGATAGACTATGAAGTTCAATGCAATAATTGGTACAGAATTGTTTCTCCTTCCGATTAGGTCACCATGCCAGATTGTGCTTCTTTCTATCAATGGTTAAATAAAAAATGGAATAATCTAGTCGATATCCCAAGGCTTAGCGAATACGATTATATAAAGAAAGAATAATTCATTATGGATTTTTTAATATTTTGTAGAGAGGTTAATTATGAGTTCAAAAATCAACAAAAACATTGAGTTTATTTACTCTGACATTGTGCTGAATTTTTCAATCACTGAAGAAGGAAAAATAGTACTTCTTTATTGCGGACCAAAAAATCAAAAAATAAGAAAAATTATACCCGAAGCAGCCAAATTCTATTCATTGGTGGAGGCCTCTTATTTAGGCGAAATCAATAATAAAACACGCGGCCTCAAACATTTTCAAAGCGGATACGCCGAGACCTATAAATATGTTTCTCATCAGGAGATTGAGACTTCAAAAGGAAGAGAACTAGTCATCGTCACCAAAAACAATGATATGCAAGTGGAGACTCACTATCGGTTCTATAAAGATGCAAAATCATTTACTTCCTTTAATATCGTTGAAAATACAAGTGAAGAGCCGACTTTTTTAACATTTTTGTCTTCTTTTACTTTGTTGGGCGTCTGTCCCGCTAATGACAAAAATACTTTTTTATATGAAGCTACAAACAGTTGGCTTGAAGAAGCTCAATGGCAAAAGCATAAGCTTTTTGATCTCGGAATTTTCGACAGCAATTCATTTACTTCGATGAAACGGTATTGCATCAATAATACGGGCAGTTGGTCCACAAAGGAGCATCTGCCGATGATGATTTTTGAGAATAAAAAGAAGAAAATCGCTACTTTGGTCCAAGTGGAGAACAATGGCTCTTGGCATTTAGAAATCGCGAACTTTCTTGGCCAAGCTTATCTATCGGCTTCCGGGCCGGAGTTTAATGATAATCAATGGATTAAAAAACTTGCTCCCGGCGAAAGGTTTGAATCGGTTCACGCAACTTTATCGTTCGGCCAAGATTTCGAAGAAACAATCCAAGAAATTACGAAGGCAAGAAGAATGATGAGAAGAGATTGTGAGGATCTCCATCAGCTTCCCGTCATCTTTAATGATTACATGCATGCTTTATGGGATACCCAAACCACCGACTCCATTCTTCCGCTTGTGGATATTGCCTCAAAAGTGGGGTGCGATGAATTTTGCATTGATGCCGGATGGTTCGCCAAGGGATCTAATTGGTGGGATATTCTCGGCCTTTGGCAAGAAGAACCTGCTAACTTCCCCAACGGCGGTCTCAAATATGTTATTGATTACATTAAGTCGAAAGGCATGAAAGCCGGCATTTGGATCGAGATTGAAGCCGCAGGCATCAATTCGCCCATCTTAGAAAAGATGAAAGACGGGTGGCTATTTCAAATTCGCGGCATTAAAAACGTCAATAACAAAAGATATCAACTGAATTTTGCCAATAAAGAAGTTTATCGATACGCCATGAACGTAATTGACGAACTAATGAAATCATACAACCTTGATTATTTAAAGATTGATTATAACGTCGATAGCGGACCCGGCAATGATTTTGATAGCGATTCGATTGGCGATGGTTTGCTTAAACACAATCGCGCCTATATTCGCTGGTTAAATGAAGTGATGGATAAGTATCCTCACTTAACGATTGAAAACTGTGGTTCGGGCGGAAATCGAATGGATTACGAAATACTTAAATATTGCCCCATCCAATCCACTTCTGATCAAACAAACTATCGGAAATACCCTTATTTGGCCACCAATGTCTTTACGGCTTGCACCCCCGAACAAGCGGCGGTTTGGTCATATCCGCTAAATGATTATGAAAAGATCATGCCTACAGATGAAGTCGTGATTATGAATATGTGCAATGCGATGCTCGGAAGAATACATCTGGCCAGTTTTATCAATAAATTGCCCGAATCTCAACTAGATTTGATTAAAGAAGGCATTCGATATTACAAAGTGATTGCGGAATATAAAAAGAATAGCGTTCCCGTCTATCCTCATGGAACAGCGCATTACTTTGACAAGGAAGTCATCGGCGGTTTAAAGAATAAGAATAGAATAATTCTCGGTGTTTGGAATACGTCCGGAAAACCAAGAACCGTCAAAGTTAATTTAAACAGATATGGTGTCAATAAAATAAAAGTTGGATATCCGGCATCGCACCAAACCAAATATTCTTTTGATAAAGCCACCAATACTCTTGCCGTGACTTTTGATGAGAATTACGGCGGAAGAATATTTGAACTTGATGCGCTAGTCTCATAGCCCCGATAACGGAAAAGGCGAATGGATGAAGCGCATCCCCTTCGCCACATGAACCCCACAAAAGAAACCAAGCGAAAATTTATCTATTTTGTTATCGTTGAATTCACTTATAGTGAGCAATAGCTTTTTCTATTCCCACGAATGTGTTTTTTTCACGTTCTGGACGTTTCCAAAGATATAAATTGATTATTTCGTTTGTAAGTCTTTCTTTTAATGCTTTTAAGACATCAATCATATCTTGCTCTACATCAAACATAAAAACGCTTGGCAAGGCAGCATTTAGTTTGGTATCTGCATGATAATTGAAATCATTTTTATATCTAAATCCATAACACAAAGTAGTTGCATCATCATAATAATCAATGCATCTATTGCCACCGATCAATTTTTTGCATGGCCTACATATGTCATCCACAAACGGAGTAAATACAATTCTTGTTAATTTGCCATCTATAAAATCGCGACAAAGGCTACCATTATTATTGTTATACGGGTTGGGCTCATTGTGCCTATTATCAATCGCCAAATCATATAAAAAGTCCAGAAAGTGGTGCGGCTTGATTTTCAAAATCGTCTTTTCCATACGCATATTATAATTCAGGAATTGCACACAGCATAGTAAGATTTTAAACTTAGTTAAAAAAACTTTATTAATATATTCTATTGTTTATAATTTAAGTGGATAAAGAAGATAATATGAAAAGAAGAAACAATCAAGATGATAGAAGCGACATCCAAGACTCAATTCATTGCGCTTATATAATAGAGACTATTATGCTAACGCCTTGGACTGCTTCGGTTATATTGGGTGTTCTTGATTTTTGAAAGGATTCGGATATGGCTAAAACAAAAGAAATACCAAACGAAAAAATGGAAAAAATTATGGCTCTGCTTAATGAAAATACCGTAGAGTGGAACACGAACCAGAAAAACACCATGTACAAGGCATTAAGAGAAAGATTTGGTCCTGAAGTAGATGAGCTTATCGCTGAAGGCATAGGTCATGATTCTTTTGCGACTTTCAAAGAAATATCGGCATTGCTAAATGATGATTCGCTAGAAATGTTTATCCACCTATTATTTGACTCCCTTCCAGATATGGGGTGGAAGATGGAAGCAAAGGATGAGGACGGGAAATATTATCGCAAAATCACGTATTGCCCAAAATACGAGATGGCAAAAAAGATAGGCGCCGAAAAACTAATGTATCTTCTTGCTTGCTGCTCGGACCATTATGCTTCCAAAGGGTTTAATAAAGATATTATTATGACGAGAAATTCCACTTTGATGGAAGGCGGTCCGTGCTGCGATTTTTGTTTTCAAATGAGAAAAAAATAAAGAAAAATGAGAGGTCAAAAGTGATGGATAAAATATTAAAAGTCAGTTGCATCGGGTTAGGTCATAGAGGATTTTGCTATCTTGAAAGGATGCAAAAAGAACCAAATCATTACGAACTCGTTTCTTTGTGCGATTTAAATCAGAAACGTTTATCTTTGGCAAAAGATACTTTCAACGTAAAAGAAGAAAATTGTTTCACCTCTGAAGATGTCTTTTTTAAAGAAAAGCGCGGTGTTCTATTAGTGGTCTCCACTCAAGACAGAGACCATGTCGGTCACGCA
>Ga0172381_10002695_pt1 | contig 19343 bp, 41 predicted proteins | sample Leawel6488metaG_FD_119754 | JGI IMG/M metagenome (GOLD analysis project Ga0172381, IMG submission 119754) | Leachate microbial communities from a municipal landfill in Southern Ontario, Canada - Leachate well 64-88 metaG | ecosystem: Engineered > Solid waste > Landfill > Unclassified | place...
ATTGCCATGGACTGTTTGCTAAACAGTCTTTAGGTGTCCCAAGATATTGAGAGAAGGTTTTACAGCCCCCAGAAAAGTGTTAAGGGCATCGCCAAGACGCTTTGCAGCGTTGTTCATAACAGGGTCTACGTTCGTTAATGTGACTGACTCGTGTATACGAAGCCACATACCGTACAATTGTGGCTCTGCATCGATATCTACGCCTGTAAAATCTACTGGAGCAGGCTCTATACCGTCGTTTCCGAGTGGTACAATTGCGCTTCCAAGTGGGTTGTAACGACGCATTCTAATCTTTGGGCCGGAATTTTGAGGAAGATTTTTCATAACAGCACAAGCACTGTGGGGATAGTTAGCCACAGGTGTACTAAGAATCATCTCATCAAAATACGCTTGCACTGGTGATGGCAAGCTGTCCGACGTAACCATAGGCGATAATCCTGCCATGGGAAACCTCATCAAGATGGAGCATATCTATGCGAAGCGCATAGTGCTCTGAAATATGTTGTTTTTTATGAGCTGGCGAGTCTCGACAGTACGCCGCGTGCGAGTGTGGACGAAGTACTCAGAGGCGAACACTCAATGAGTGGAGGGGCCTCTTAACAATCCTTGTAGGCTTGTGAGTGAACGACGCTCATACGTTCAAAACATATATACCACAAGATGAGTGATTTAAAGAAATAATTAAACCCCGGGAAAGCAGGAGCGCTAAAACCGGGGTTCTATTAGGGACACGCATTGCGTGCAACACGGTATAGTGGGACACTAACCGAGTTTAGGGGGCTTTTACTTCGAAATGGTTGCTGTCTTGCTTAGTAAAGAAATGACCACTTTTGTTATCAGGATCAAGTGTAAGCCAATACTCAGCATACTTCTTATAATAGTCTGCCTTAGTTTGATATTCGAAAGCACTATTAAAAATGCATAGGTCTATAGCAAGCCTACTTCGATGGAGACTATTTTTAATACCCTTGCCTTGTTGAGCATAAAGGTCAGCTTGCTCTTGCGTTCTATAAGCCTCAGCAAGCGTACAGTGATCACCTTGATCTTCTATGTACTTGATCAGTTTAGCGATATCCTGAGCGAACTTTGCCTGCTTTTTAACGAGCACTACCACGTCTCCTGATCAGCACGTTCAGACATCATTCTAAAGTTAGCACGACGCTTAGCTTCTGAAATGTCACCTGTTGCATAAGCGTTTGCTTGAGAGAGTGGTGTTTCACTTGTAGGAGCTGAAATAGTGGCAGCAGACCTAGGACGCGCATTATTCGTCTTTATCGCAGCTTTTTCTGTTTTGTAAGGGTCACCATTTACTATACCAAGTTCCTTAAGTTCTTCGTACGCAGCAGCTTGCTTACGGAAAATGTTAGTATCGTCTGCTATTTGGCCCCATTTCATGGGTTTACGCTTAGCAAACTCCTCAAGATTCTTCTCAGTAACCACAAGATCAAAGTCTGGGTACTTAGTACGCAAGTTCTGTTGTATTTGCATGTACTCAAGTTGTGCCTTGAGTTGGTTAAGTTCTTCAAGCGTCTGTTTATGATGCGCACCTGTAGTAAAGTCATCATCATCAAGCGGGTCAAGCTTCTTCTTAGCCGCTTCTTTCTGCTTGCGTCGCTCTTCTTCAAGCTCTCTTTGCAGTTGATAAGCACGTTTTTCAGCTTCTTCTTGCCGTTCGCGTATCAGACGAAAGTTATAAGCAGCATCTGATTCTCTTGCGGGCGTTTGCTCTTCTTTAGGCGTTTGTTCTTCTTGAGGTGCTTCTTCTTCGACAGGAGCAGGTCCTATTGCAAGAGCACCAACTACTTGAGCCTTAGATTGATCTACTTGTGGCGCTATCGTAGCACTGTCAGGTATGCCAATTGCTTGGTTAAAATCTGTTTCTGATTCAAAACTCATTGCTGTCATATCATCCAACATAGATATCTCCCTCATTATTATCTTGTACAAAGGCTAGACCAGCTTGATACTCTTCATTGTTTAATTCGCGTGCTAACTGCTCAAGTGCACCACTTTTTAAGTCATGGACATGCTCAATTAATCGTCTTTCACCCTCATCTAGAGCAAAGGATTGTGCTAAAAGCTTTAGACATCTCTTATTGCTTGGTAATTGCCAAGCAATCTCAAGTCTTCCGTTCTTAACATCATAGCGATAAACAGCTTGATTAAATGAAGGAGTAGGGCACGTTGATCGTGCAAAGAACTCAGTAACAAGCGCCCTCGCCATCAGTTTGTCTTTACGAGTAAACGCCTCAACAAAGACATATGGTTGATCGGAATATGCTTCAACAGCCTTTCGTACTGTCTCGTGCAACTTCTCCATATAACTAAGAGCGGCAGGCTTCTGCGTTTCTAAAAGGTCTTGCTTAGTCTCTGGACGCTCTGACTTCTGAGCGTCCATATAAGACGCACCTATAGTTTTCTCTTTCTTTTTCATTTCTTCTCACTCAATAGCTAAAGGGGAAGGTTCAACACGCTTCCCCTTTCACATGTCGTTACATAGCTTAACGCATGTACTTCATTTGTTGAAAAGCCTGTTCGTACGTTGTCTTAGGTTCTGGAGGCATTGCCTCGTTAACCCTTGAAGAAGACTTCTGAGGCTTCCTGTTAAGGAGCTTATCAGCTATCTTCTTACTCTTTCCGTTTGGTTGAATCATCATACAAGACATAGCTATTCCTTAGTACTTCGTACTGTTAGTATTTTTGGTTCGAACGGCGTTTTTGTTTAGCATCGCCTTTTTGCTGAGCGTCTATACCTGAGAGGTCATCAGGATACAGACCAAACGTAGTTAGCTCTACAGCAGGATAGTTACTAATGATAACATCCTCAGGCAATCCATTGCGTAATTTAGCACCCTTCAACATAGGGTCTACATATCTTTTGTTTGCCATAGTAATACTCCTTGGAAACTACAGACCGCCATTGAGCACTCTGCTCTGGCGCTGCATTGGTGATTGACCAACTAACACTAGAGGGTCTTATTTGTTCATAGCTTTCTTATAGGGATTGTAACGGCTACTCTCCATCTCTGGTTGCTCATAGGGAAAGTTAACATTATCAAAAGCAGTCTTTGCTACTTCTCTTTCAAAGCAATGAGCAGCTACTTCACCTTTTGATACAACACCATTCTCTGAATATTCTCTCTTTGCCATTTACTTACCTTTTATTTTATGCGAAACATTCTTTTTAATGTCTTTCTTAGGTTTCTTCTCAATCTTCGCAAGAGCTGTATAGTAGTCCTTTTTTTCAAGCAGATGAGCTTCCGCAATCTTCTTAGTCTTCTTAGGGTCTCCATGCGTCACATCCAATTCTTTGCCACCTGGGCCAGACTGTGAGTGTTCTTTCTCAACAAGCATACCGCGAGCAAGCTCTTTTTTAGGAAGCTTTTTTATCTTCTCTTTTATTGTCTCTTTAGCCATTCTTAACCTTTCGTATAACAGATTTCTTCACCGGTTTAGTAGGTGTGGGTTTTGCAGCACCTTCAGCGACAACAGGAGTTTCTATAAGACGAGCTAAAGCAATCAAGCGTTCTATCTTGTCTAGGTCAAGTCCCTCAAGCTCAGAAATAGCCTTTATCTTATTCAACTTAGCCTGTTCAAGGTCTTTAACAGCTTCCATCTTACGTGATTCTTCAAGTCCCAGATTTGCGTTTGCTCTGGTCATCCTCTCAGTAGATAATGCATCAAACTGTTTAGCTTGTGCAGCTTGTAGTTGTTGCTGTGCTTGTGCTTGTGCCTGCTCAGCTTGCGCTTTCTCTTGCTTAGCTTGGTTCATAGCTTCAATAAGTTTTGTCTTATTCTGTATTGATAGGTTTTCCATCAAGTAATCAACAGGAATCTCAAAGCCCATCTCAACAAGTGTAGAGAGCTGAGCGAATGCAAGTTGACGTTGAGTAGAAGTAAGTACAGCATCTTTCACTACAGCGTCATACTTAGAGAAATTAGCATTATAGAACTCGTCCGAAGGTTCTTCGTTTAGTATTCTACGGATCTTACCGGGGGTGTAGTTACGCTGAAACGCATCAATAATAAGATTACCCACGAGCTTCATAGCCAAGTCTAAGTTATCAAAGATACCCTCAAGGGAAGCATGACTAGCCTTTTGTCTTACTATGGCTAGTATGCCAGCTTTATCATCCGCTGATAGGCCCATGGCTTCTTCAGATACACCAGATATGTACGGTATTTCGTTCTTTAGGTTCTCAGCAAGTTGAAACGAGGAAGGGTCAACGTGTGGTGGTAAGAGTTCACGCACATCGGTCATCTGTGCATCGTCTTTAAGGGCTATCGACCCTCCGACACCCTTTTTCTGCAAGTCCATAGCATCTACGAGAGCATTCTCTTTATAAAGATAGCCACTGTTTAACTGGCTGTTAAGGGTAGCTGACTGTACCGTCATACGGTGATTGTAGAGAAACTGAGGATCACGTAATGCACGTACTACACCCTGGCAACGCATACCGAAGTCTATTAACTCAGGATTGAAATATGCGTGACATGGTACAAAAGGGTAGCGGTCGGATATGCCATTGCTGCCATTATAGAACAGCTTACCGTTTACTATGATAGCGAGCTTAACAGTGGGTATGGTTTGATCAAGGGCTACTATGTTAGGGAATACTTGAAGGAACTCGTTGAGTGTAGCTTTGGTACCCTTCCACTCTATTTGCTCATTAGTCTCAGGATCTACAAGCAAGATACGATCACGGGTATCTTGATAGTAAAACTCATCATATACGTACGGTCTTTTACCATTATTCGTAAACCAAAAGCTTTCTGGAAGGAACTGAAATTTAGGATCTGAGTGATCTGATGTAGATAATCCTATGGAGTCCAACTCATCTTTCTTATCAGGTAAGAGTGCATAAAGTTGATTTTTGGTGACATAGCTTCTTTTCAAGATGAAGCCACAGTCCGATAAATCCTTCTTACGGTAGAACGGATCTACAAACACCTCGTTATAAGCAAGAGATTGAAGTCTTACATCCCCAGAAATAGCATCGTCTTGGTAGTCCATATACACTTGAAACCAAGATATCCCTGTAATCAGTGTATTTCTGAAGCCGTCTGAGAAGGTTTCACCCATATTCTCACGGTTCTGTAGGTATATCAGTATCTTACTGTGTTGTTCTGCTGTTGTATCGTCTGATTGTTCTATACCTTCAACTGCTAGCTGCTTACGATTAAGACGTTGAAAGCCTTCGATAGAGGAGACTACAGGACGTACATGGTTCAGGGCAAAGCGAGGCACCATAGAACGAGGCATAGGTCCATACAGCTCAGTATACATCTGTGCATCGCCACCTGCGTAGGTACGGGCATCTAGAGAACTTTGCTGCCACATCATAGTATTTTGGGCTGTTGAGTTTAGATAATCAGCTTCATATTTTTTTAGAATGTCTGATTCATCGGGTAGTATACGGCCTAGCATTTCTGGCATTGTTCTGTCTCCTTCAAGGGTAAAAAGTACCCTTTAAAGCATACGACGTGAGAGTGCTCTTAGTTCAAGACTTTATGGTTCTTGCAGTTGAAAGTGAAAGTAAGACATAAATTTCCCCTACGTGCTATTCTTCTAAATTTGCTTTAGGTTTCGCGGTAAACTTTTCTATGAGTATCTTTAAAGGCTCATCATTTCCCTCGTCTGACATCGATTTTAAGGCACTGCGCCACTCTTCTAGTTCTTTCATCTCAGGTAGATAATGGGGGATAGAGTGAAAGAATACTCTTTCGGGCATTTCTCGAGTTTCTGCTTTTTCTTCACGATGATCGCCGAGTTCTTGGAGGCCGAAGTCGTAGAGTTTTCTGAAAGACTCGTTCTTTTTAGCCCAAGCTTTAACGACATCTATGTGTATGCCCTGCTTATGCCAGAATTGACGTGGACGAGTTTGTTTAGGGTTTTTAAGTGCCCAAAGGACAAATTCTTCGCCTTTACGCATCTTGAACGTGTCTGGGGCTTCTTGTCTTTGAAAGATAAGCATGTCGTCGTAGCTATCTAGGTATTTACATCTTGTAGGTTCTTTAGGCAGTTTCATCTTAGAGGGTTGTTCAGGTGGTACGTCTTTCTTTATGTTTGGTCTACCGGCCATCGTGTAACTCCTGGATAGATATTTCTGTTCTCATATCGAAAGAGCATAGCTTACGAATGTTCATTTCAGCGATTATTGATTCATGTCTATAAAGAACACCACGAGCAGAGTCTAATACAAAGCGAGCGAGGTCATCGGGTGTAGGTGAGAGTGTATGAAACATGTTTTCAGAGTTTAGCTTACGGGTATGAGACATAGTAGCGGGAAAGGGGAGAAAGCACACTATAGAGAGAGACAAGGGTCCTTGATAGAGAGGGGCGTCATCGTGTTGTCTTTCTAATTCATTACGAGCGTGTTGTCGTGCTCTTTTAGATTCTTCCCAAAAGAGAGAGTTATTGAATCCTGTTCTTGCTCTACATAAGTCTCTGGGGTTTCCTTGGAGTATATACAGCATTATTAACTCCTGCTTATTAATAGAAGGGTGAAATCTATTAAAAAATCATTGGTATTGAGGCACTGGCCCTTGAAATCCTAACATGATTATTTGGGTATAAAAAGGTCTTTGAAGATTGTTATTTTAAGTGTTTGACTTTATAGTGTCATTATGTCATTATGTCATTACGATATTAGTTGTACGTTAGTTAGGCAAATAACTGAATTTATTAGGGGGCCTTATGGAATTAAAACATAAAGTATTACGTGGCTGGTGCATTGAGCTTACTAAGGTCATTGACTATGAGAATACTGGTAGCAAGAAAAGCGTTGATTACTGCAAAGAGCAAATCAAAGACTGCTTAAATATGTTCTCTAAGTCTGACCAACAAGAAATACTACAAGATACTGATTTGAAGGGATTCTTGGAATCGTTTGGCGAGTTTAAAAAGCTCATAAAGGTTTAACATGTCAGACTTCTTGGCTTTTGTATGCATTATAGCGTTCAGTATTTGGTTAGGAGACTAACATGGACTGGAGTTTAATCTTTGGTATCTACGTGTCATTGTTCTTTATAGGTCTTATTTTCTTTGAGGGTTAACATGGACAACATCAAGATTGTTTTAGATCTTTGTGAAGAGATAAAAAGAGATTTAAGAATACATAAGACTGAGAATTTGCCTTTGCTGAGACATGACTTAAAGCGCATGGTAGAGTACTTGAGTTTTGGTTCAGACGGTCATGTATTTGCCGATTGGTTAGAGAATAGAGAAGAGTTAAGCGACTTTATTGATCGACAGCTTAAAGAATTAGGAGATAAGTCATGAACGAAATAGCTGTTTTACTTTTTTCAACAGGAGCTTGCCTTATAGGCTTCGTGGTAGGATGCAGACAAAGAGCCATTGGTTTCAAGACAAAAGAAGAAACAATAAAGGATTTGCAGGAAAATAATTCTGCTTATAAAGAAGAGAACGCAAAACTAAAAGCTGCTATTTCAAGCTATCTTCAAAATAACTTCAAAATACACGAGAACTTAAAGCCCCTTTACACTGACTCCTTCTTTTGCGAAGGTTTAAAACACTTATCGAATGCCCTTCCAAATTCATGGACATGCTTTCTTTCTCAGAAAGAGTTCGCAGCAATAATGGATGAACAAATATTCAAGAACAAAGTTCATGATGAAATGCGTAAGAATCTTTGTGAGGGAGATGATGACGTTACTGAAGTTCAAGTGGATAGGATGGTGGAGAAACTTAAATAGGAGTGAAGTAATGGCTGGAACCCCTTGGCACCCAAAGGGAAGACAACTTGCTGTTGACGAGATTATTGCCCACTTATATTACGCTATGGAAACGAACGACTTAGAAGCTACTGAGTTTTACGCATCATTAATCCACCACCATGAAATAATACGATGGCTAGATACAGAGAACGATCTAAGAAAATATCTTATCTCTCTGGGCTATTTTAAGCCATTGGTGAATAAATATAAGAAGTATAGAGATGGTGAAAAGAAACAGGGGCGTATACACCGAGAATTTAATCCAAAGATATTTTAATTGGTTCAAGAGAAAATACGGTCATTGGCTCAAGGGAGTAAATCTTTTGGGTCAATGCTTTAACTATAAGAGCATCGTCTACCCAAAGGATTTGGTTGGCTGCATCACATATGAGCTTGAGATAATTATCGAAGTCGGGACGTTTAGAGCAATACGTGTTGTGCATCGCCAGCCTTTTCTTGTGTGAATACGAAGCGGGGATTTCTACAAAGAACGAAATATCAAGAAAGAGGGGACAGGAATAGAGGGGTAGGTTACCGTGTTGCTCTTTAAGTAAAAGACTAATCGCATCTTTCTCTTTCTTTTGAGAGTCATAGGTGTGAACATAGCCGCCATGAGTGCTAAATCGAGGACGGGCTGACGGTAACGGCTTACCAGGAATTATATACTTCATTGCTTTACTCCTATTTTAAATAACACACTATCATAAAGGCCTTGTAATGAAACAAAAAAAGTCACTGCACATTAATCTAAGTGTTGAAATCCATAGAGAATTAAAGATGTATTGTGCTCATAGCGATTTAAACATGAAACAACTCGTTGAAGAACTCATTATGAAATTCTTAGAGAACAGGGATAAAACACATGAATAACGATTTGGATATGGAACAAAATAATATTACATGTTCTTTTTGCGATAAAAAACTAACAACAGATGACTTTCCTGATGGAAGTGTTCTCTTTGCACGTATTACCGGATACGATGGCTCTAAAGATTTCGTTGTTTGTAAAGGTTGCTCAAAAAGTTGGGCGTTACGAAATAAGATAATTAAGGAGCAAAAACTTAATTTAGATTCTTTAAAACCGAAGGTAAAAGAAAATGAACAATGATATGAACAAAGTCATACTTGTCGGCACACTGGTCTCTAACCCAGAAAGTAAAGACGTGAACGGCTTATTGTTGTGTAATTTCACGTTGGAAGTTGTCCACGAATCACAAACGGGCAAAGTAGAAATAGCCAAGTTTCCCGTAACGGTCTTCTCTGGCCAGGCTAGTGGTTGCATGATGTACCTTAAAAATGGCTCACGTTGCATGATAGAAGGTCGCATGGTGTATAACGCTAAAGATGAAAATCTGTGGTCTGTACGGGCAAGTAGTGTGGTGTTCTTAGATCAGAAAGAATCTAAATGATAAAAATAGTTGGAGATATTGAGCTTGATGCAGTCGATAAAGAAGAAGCTAATAAAATAATCGAGTACATGAAAGAAAACTTTGACTGCTCTGATGCTTATTTTGTAGTTCAATACCAGAAAGATAAGTAATGGCTAATTACTGGACACATTGCTGGAAATGTGAAGCCGAAATAAAGACACAGGAAGATTGTAACTACTTAAAAACAAGACATGGTGACTTTTCTTTCTGCCCTACTTGTTACAAAGCATTCCTAGATAGCAATACCGAATTTATTATGCCCGAGAAGATTCAAGAGATGGAGCTAGAGTTTTCTCTTAGATCTTCTGTATCCGACTATCATGAAAAACTCATGAAAAATAGAGGAAGAGTAGAGAGAATAGGGACAAAGAAACTTCTCACAACACTTCAACACTCTGGTGATTACTGGGGTGAATGCCCTGTTTGTTTAAAGATGTTAAAACTTATAGAGAAAGTTAGAGACTAAGATGAAACGATATGAGCCGCAAGCCAACAGGACTATTTTTATTCATGAAGAAGGTGATAAGCCCCAAGTAAAGTCCCAAGAAGAAAAAATTAATATATGGGATATGCGAGGAAGCGATGGAAAACATATAAACGAGACACTTATCGACAACTCAGCAGAATTATATGGTGATAATAAACCTATCGATAAAGTAATAACTCTTTCGCCAAACCACTATTCAAAAAAGTGGTTAGAACACAAATGGAGAGTATTTTTAGCTATTCTTTCTACAATGGGCTATGAAGAACAATGCGCTCTATTTAAGCTCGCTAAACCAGTTGAATATATAAGCTCTGAAAACTTGCTAGTAATACTCTTTCCAAAGGAACTAGAAAAAACCTTAGGAGATTCTTTACTTTTTTATTCAACCCAGCTTGTCCTACAAGAGGTTTTTAGTTTGCATGTTTATTTGGATGTGCGGTTTAAAGAAAATTAATTCATACCCATTACCCGTCTTCCCTTTTCACCAAAGATCCTCAGCGCGGCAGTTAATCTTTCTTCTTCTTCAAAGTTCATCTCTTTAGGTAAACCTACAAGGTCATAATATGTTTCTTCTACTACCACTGGCTTAGGTCGAAGAGAGAGACTTAGCAGTTCCCGTTGTGGAGCCTTACTTTGTAATTCGCGGCGCTTCTTCATCGCCCTTTTTATATAGAACCACTTCGAGAACTTAAATGCTGTTTCTTTAACAGTGCCTTCAAGAGATCGTGAAAACATATGGTCAGGGACAATGCCTTGTTCAAAGCAAAGCAATCTACAGCGAGCATAGATCTTACCAATGTCCTTACAGTACGGTAATTCTTCCATTACTTGCTTTAGAATCGGGTTAGGGAACCGCAAAAGAGAATATTTAGAACTTTTTGACAAGCACTTCCCTTGAAGAATTTGTAGAGCGAATGCGTCATCTTTTCGTTTTCTTACGAACTCTTTCTTTTGAAATTCATTTATGGATCTCTCGCGCTTCTGGTCTTGAAGGTCTTTAGTACCCCCAGCGAGAGTATTATGAATAATATCTACAGAAAGAACAGAGTATTGTGGGACATTTCCGAAATAACTGAGATAGCGCTTCTTTTCACGCTTAGCCAGTTTCCTAATTTGAGCAAAATAGTGATCAAGCTCGAGTTTTTCTTCGTCGGTAAAAACGTTTGGCAATAAGTAGCGCTCTGCTGTGTTCATAAAGCGAGTATCGACCTCATTGTTCATGATACCCAAAGAAGAAAACTTTTTAACAGCCCTTGAAACAGTCTTAGGGTGGATAGTTTCTTTTGAATTAATTAAGAAGAGACATGCCTCTTCAGCAATCTTGGGATTTGATTTTGTGATTGTAGAATAATTTTTTTGTGAGAAATAAAAGACGGCGAGCACTGCTTCGAATGATTTTGTAATATTTAACTTAAGCAAAACACTTGGTTTAACAGGTCTTTTTACTTCGGGACTTGTGTTTTTTGTTTTTGTTTGGTACATTTTCTTTCGCCTTTAACTTATTCGCCTTTGTTAAAGGCGAGGGTTTTAATCTATCCCTGTCTAATTGCGCTCAATACGCAATTAATACGAAAAGAAGATTATAGGGAAGAAATGAATTTGTACAGGGGGAAAATTAAAAACTTACCACAAATTCATTCTTCCCTTTTTTGAACTCTACTAAAACATCTCAATAAAATCATCTACAATATCTACCAGTGGTTATCTGAGACTCTCGCGCACAACGCACTGAACAATAATTCTTATGACTTCTTCCAATTCTAGATTTCTTAATAACAAAGGTCTTATCGCACCAAGGACATTCAATTAACGTCCTCAAAGCCATACTCTTACACTTCATGCTACAAAACATACGTCTATCTTCTTTAAATTCGTAGTTAGCAACACGAAATGTCTTTGAGCAGAGTGGACCATAACCTCAGCTTCATTTCTTGTCTCTACGGTAAGAATGAGAACAAGATCTACTACAGAGATCTCCTTCACCGCGTAGTAATGCCTTTTTGTATTTCCAACTTGATTGCTTACACCACAAACAAATAAAATAGTGTCTCTTCGCTTTCTTCTGGCACTCAAGCGAACAATGGCCCTGAAGATTGTGACCCGTCTGTCTTGCTCTAATAACAAGACATTCAGGAACAGCATATCTCTTTTTACATGTTGGGCAGCTTCGTACGCACTTCATTACTTCCCTTTTTCTCTTATTTTTTTTATCTTACTTACTAATAGCGTGCAGAGCTAGCGGTGTAGCTAGTGCTATTACAATGAAAAACAAAAGGGGCCCATGTAACCCATACATGAACCCCCAGAATAGTAGCAGTGTATTTTGTTATTTATGCTTATCGCAACGACATGAACGACACCCTGACTCACTATCAACCCATAAACTTGTTGGTGTCTCCGTGCATCCTGGTACGTCACAGCTCGCTTTATAACCATTAATCACTACCGTAGTAGCAATACCAGTCTCCATAAGTTTCTTAATGTCAGTTCGCTTAACTAATGGCGCTGGTAATGATAAATCAAGATTAGCTATCTCTTTTGATAAGTCGTCGTTTGCTACTTCTTTTTTTACTTCTGGCTTTTGTACTGATAATACAGGACCTGCATATATCGGTGGATAGGTAAAGAACACAGCAGGCGGCCATAACAACATCAAATAAAGCTTATTCATGAGTAAAACTCCTAAAAAAATAGCCCAGACATAAAGCAAGTAACCAACACAGCTACTCCAGACACCAAGCCATACCAAACTTATCGTTCTTCATGCCGGGGCATAAAAGTTCTACCATTATTTCTCGAGAGATGCCAACGCCTGTTTGTGGAATCTTTCCAAATCAGCCAAAAGTCGACCATGCGCAACGCTTTCTGGTAATCCCTTGTCTCGCTCTTCACACATCTTTATGTACTCGTAGAAGTGATTTTCATAGGGATTTCTAGGAAGATAGACAGACGTAAAACCACGTCTTTTTTTCTCTTCAAAGATGAAATATTGGACCAACCAGTTAATATCGCGCCTTATAGGCACAAACTTTCTATATAAACCAGAATTCTCAGAACCAAGAGATGTCGTTGTCTGAGTCATCTTAGCTTTCTTAAAAAGATCAAAATGCTCGTCTTGGTTTCTATTCACTATTTTCCCTAAAGTTAATTAATAAACTTAAGTATACCAAACTATTAGACATATAGCAATGCACCTGGTATTCTAAATAATGCACCGGGTGATGTTGATAAGACAAGGCCGTACAAGAGCGTTGGAAAAAGATAAATCCGGTGCAAAACCCCAAAAGGAGAACGAATGAAATATCGTTATCGTAAAACATTGCAACAACATGTAAAAATCGTAAGCGAACATACTGAATATCTTGTTAAACAACTTCAATTTCAAATAAAAGATGCTGCGCGGCTTTTCAAAAAATATAACTTTAAAAAAGGCGATCCTTATTCTCAAGATATAATTCTGCGCTACAAAAGGATGAAAGAAATAAAGGCTGAACTTGAGTGCGTTAAAGAATACGTAATTCTACAATGGCCCCATTTAAAAGAACTCTTTGAACAATTAGACAAGGTAGAGATAAATGAAGACACACTCAAACCAATCGAAGCCAAGTGGGAAAAAGTATCCACACCAGGGCAAAGCATTCCCGTTCAGTAGTACTATGTTCTTAATAGGCTTGGTAGTTATCACTGTTGTTTTCAATATTATGAGGGTAGTGTGGAAATGCTAAGCGAACTTAAACTTTGGTTAGAAGGTATTTTAGAATCGTTTATTAAGCGCATAGAAGCGTTAAAATTCTACGGAGATTTCCGAGAACAGTCAGATGAGATCAATGAGTTAGCAACCGCTCTCTCTTTAGCTCAGGGTGAATTTACCGTCTCTACTCTTAGGGGTCTAAATCCACATAATAAGTTTCACTATGCTTTTTTAACTGATCTCTACAAATCTACCAGACCAGCACTTATGAAAAACGGTCTTTCAGTAATTTCTACTACATGTTCTTATAAAGATTCGCCAGATATTATGCACATGAAGTTACTTCATAGCTCGGGTCAGTTTATGGCATCACACATTAAGCTCTTTGATCCTAAAGCAGATATAGAGACGGTAAAATCGTACCGAGATGATATGTACAAGCTCGCCTATAGACAACTACTGGGAATAGCTTGTCTTGACGCTGAGGACGATGGTGAAATAGCCATGAAGGCTTACAGACCAGTTACTATCGGTTTAGAACAACACGAGAAATACAATAGAGAAGATAACAAGCCGATTACTATTACGTATGAACAAATACAGTCTCTAGAAAAAGAACTAAAAGGTGATGAAGTCGTTACGCGATCGTTGCTGAAACAATACCATATACAATCAATAGACTTAATACCGGCCGAATTATTCTGGGAAATACTGGGGCGCATTAGAGAAATAATGGATAAACAAGCAAAAGCAGGAAAATAATGGAACAACTAAAACAACAACTTACACAAATATCAACTGAGTTAGATCTTTTAAAGTCTAAAGATGTAAGAGATGTTAAAGACGCAGTTCGTATGTTATCGGGTAAAATAGATAGGCTAAATCCACAAGGGGAACAGTCAGAGACCATAGCAAAAATTGCAGAAGCTTTAGCTAAGGCAAAGATGGAAAAACTTCCTCTTAAAGAATCCGGTGCTGGTAATCGTGGTAAGTATTCTACTCTTGAAGATTATGAAGATGCTTACGAGAAACCATTAGCAAAAAATGGCATTTCCATTGTCTTTACTCCTTCACGATTAAGCGCAACTGAGATGGTACTCGTAACCAAACTCATACATTCTTCAGGTGAATGGTTTAGAAGTGTTTTACCTATAGAAGCTTCAGAATCAGGTCCTATAAAGTCAGAAGAACAAGGTCTGGGTTCCAGTATTAGCTACATGAAACGTTACAGCTATGCTGCTATGATGGGTGTATAACACCATTGGTATATAATCAAGAGAAAACCCTTAAAACGGAGTCTGATATGCTAGTGAAACCTGAGAATATCATACGCCATAGCCCACCAACAGAACTCGACCAGCTCCCTAAGGGCACTGTCTGTGAGGTACATTTACCTCAAGACACGATAGAATACTATCGCCAAACATCAGAAGATAGTAGTAAACCAGTTTGGGAACTCAATGGCTGGCATACAGAAGTATAATCTCCTAGGAAAAGAATGATTGCTTACTTTTCCTAACGCCCCCCGTATTGTAAGAGGTCCTGGGGGCTTTTTCATGCTCTCTTGCTATTTACCTTACATTGCCTTATACTAGAATACAATAGAAAAAACTATCACTAAGGGAAAAGATGACAAAGCGAGAAATACTTGAACTACTCGAAGAACTAATAGCTTCTTTATCTGAAACAGGAAGCGTTCATGAATCCTATAAGATCTTTAAAAGAATACAGAAAGAGGTAGACGCTCTAGAAGCACAAGAACTAAAAAAATGGTTTGAAAAAGACAGAAGATTTTGGTGTTTCACAAGTTTTGAACCATTCGTAAACAAACTAGAAGGAAGAAAAGCATGCCACCATATAGAAAAATAAAGACGAGTCTGTATATAGACGAAAGACTATTAGACTACCTAAACAGAAAGCGCATTACAGAAGAGAGGACGCTTACCTATGTCCTCAATAGAACTTTGGAAAATGGCATTCAATACGATGCTTTTAATGCTACAGAGTTACCTATAGATGTAGATGAACTGGAAAAGAAATAAATGAAACAAAGATTTTTAAACAGAAAACCAACCAAGAGAAAGTTCCCTAATATAAGCACTCTCTTTTGGACGTTTCGTGATCAGGCACGAGTTGCAAGAATATTAGATTTACCTACGCCAGAATTTGCACAAAAAATTCTTGATAATCATAGTCCAAGAATGAATTTAATGTATGGTCTCACCTTAAGATATGTACGTGAGAAAAAGGAAAAAGAAAATGAAAAGTGATTTCATTCAATTCTTTAAAGAATGCTGGGGAGATATAGCACTCGATTCAGCGATTTTCTTTATAGTTATCCACGCATTTCATCTAGGCATATGGCAAACTTGCGCCTTCTTCTTACTCTTCGTGAGACTTCAATCAAGAGTTATAACAGAATTACTTGGTATACACAGCTATACAAAATCTATGTTTAAACCTGTTATAAAAACTGAAGTAATAGTAGAAGGAATAAAAAGAGATGTTAGATCTATAAAAAATTACTTGTTCGAAAATGAAAAACCAGATTAAAAGTAATTTTGAACAACATATACGTACAACTTTCTATCTTAAAAAAGAGTTAAAGAAGCGTCTTATTCGTGAGGCTCTATGGAAAGATATAACTATTACTTCTTTGCTCAATAAGATCATTGAAGAAGCCTTAAAAGAAAAGATTTCACAATACCTGGTGAATGAAAAGGATCAATATGAACTGGATAAAGATAAGTAATCCGTTGCCAAATCCTAATGAAGTAGTTCTTCTTTATGGAAAACTTACTGGAATAGTTCCTGGCTGGCATGACGAACATAAAGCACAGTGGAATACAGGCGGTAAATTTAATCTCGAACTAAACTTAATCACTCATTGGATGTTGATGCCGGTTTTACCCGAGGAAAGTAAATGATAGAAAGAGACGCCATACATGTTGCCGACAGTCTTGAAAACTATAAGAAACTTCTCGTTGAAGATCTCGATCAGAGATTAGAAAAAACTCTGTCATTAGAAGGTATTCAGAAACTATGGGAGTTTGAACTTCAAGCCATAGGATGGTCTTTGGGTCGATTCAGTTCGTTAAGGCTATTTCTCAATGCTGGAGAAGCAGAAGGGAAAAAAGAGATAGTTCACGCCGTACTTAAACGAGCAATAGAAGAGTATGAATCGATGATAGCTGAGACCAAAAAAGAAGTTTTTAAGTCATGATATATACAAAGAAACGCCATAGCTATTACCGAAAAAAATACGTTCTTGATCGTAAAGAAAACAAGACAAGAAGAAAAGTATGCGCACTCTTAGGTAAACACCTCTTAATAGCAGAAGAAGAACTGCTCAAGAATGGATTCGCCACGAATCTAGCATTCAAACCACTAGTACCTCCTTTTTATGATGAATTAAACAAGATAGATTCCCCTAGTTATGGCTCATGGATTAGAATAAACGAGACCGTAAGATTAAAAGAACCAGAAAACAATTTATTTAGCTTAGGTAATAGAAAATGAAACGACTAATGTTTTTCTTAGTTTTTCCTATCTGTTCCATGCCGCCTAAAACAAGAGACAAGATCAAGATAGCTCGTCATGTATCATTTGAATCTGACATGAACCAAACACCACTCCCTGGGCAAGTAGAACTTCAGAATGATGTAAGATATCTTTACATCGGCTATGATCAAGCTCGTTATATTATAAATAGACAATCAGATATAATACAAGAACTTAGAGCTTCAGTTAACTATGCACATAAACGCATAGACTTCTTGCAGGACTCATTGGCCAATCTAAACAAAAAGGTTAATAGATTGCCATGGTATAAGAGACTGAACTGTTTTAAGAAGAGAAAGTTGCAAATAGATAAAGAAGAGAGAAAATGAAAGAGATTTCTTTACCGTTTGTCCCAAGAACTCACCAAATCCCCCTTTTCGAGGCAATAGAAGACCAAGGATATAAGAGAGCCATTCTGGTGCACCATAGACGTTGTTTGTCAGGTGAAAGTCTTATTCTTATGGCAGATGGAACCGAAAAGAAGTTATATCTTCTTCAAACTGGGGAGTCTATACTCTCTTTTGATGGAAAATATCTTGTTGAAGACACCGTAAAAGATATTTGGAAGACCGAAGAAAAACAAACATTACGCATTAAAACACTTGATAAGAACTATAGAGAGATAATTACCTCTAAAGACCATTTATTTGCTTGTAGAGAAACAAAAAGTAAAAAGACGTCCTGGGTTAAGGCAAAAGACTTAGGTAATGGTCAAAGAGTTCTTATATGTCTTTATGATGTTGAAAAAATACATGGTCACTTCAAGTCTATTCTTGGTAGACAAGTTACCGTTGAAGACTATGGCCGTGAAGAACTCTACGACATGGAAACTACTAATCATCACAACTTCATAGCTAATGGTTACCTTGTTCACAATAGTGGCAAAGATGTTGCTTGTTGGAATCTTATGATTCGCCAAGCAATTATGAACCCCAACAAGACTTACGTCTACTGCCTCCCAAAATTTGAACAAGCACGTGACGTAATCTGGACTGCACGCCTTGATAACTCTTCTACTTTTTTATCGTTTATTCCAGAAGAGATGATAGCTAAGAAGTTAGAGCAAAAGATGGCCATAGTGCTTAAAAACGGAAGTCAGATTATGCTTGCGGGTAGCGACTCGTACGATCGATTAGTTGGCATGAATTTTCACGGATTAGTGCTGTCAGAGGGGGCTATCGCTGATTTAACAGCGTGGTCGTATTTCTTGCCCATTTTAGAAGCCAATGATGGTTGGGCGGTAATTAACTCAACGCCTCGTGGGGTCAACGCCTTCTATGATCTTTGGCAGGTAGCTTTAGCTAATCCTGATAAATGGTTTACTCAAATGCAGACCATTAAAGATACAGGACTCATATCTCAAGAGAAATACGAAGACATGATTCGTCGTGGTGAGATTAGTGAAGAGAAAGCCGCTCAAGAATATATGTGTAGCTGGTCATCTCTTAACGAGAAGACTCCATTTGGCAGATATGTCGATGACATGCGTGATTCCGGTAGGATAGGCGATTGGCCATGGGATCCTAGAAAGCCAGTTTTTACAAGCTGGGATTGGGGACATCTTGACCAAACTTGCTGTGTTTTTACGCAACTTGTCCAGGGTAAAATTATCATAATAGACTGCTACGTTAACAAGGGTGAAGGTATGGAGCATTACGCTAAGATGCTTCAAAGCAAACCTTATTCTTACGGTACTCATATCGGGCCTCATGATATGAGAGTCCATGAGTTAAGTAGTAGTAATACTCGTTGGGCTAAGATGCACGAGCTTGGTTTTACCTTTAAGATATGTCCTTCTATCGCAGTCCAAGACGGTATTGAAGCTATAAGAAACATGTTGCCTCGTACCTGTATAGCAAAAAACGTAGGTAACACGAAAGATCTTATTAAGGCTTTAGATAACTATCGCCAAGAAAGAATCGTTGAAGGTGGTACATCTACAACGCGCCCTGTGCATAATTCATATAGTGACCTAGTCGACGCCGTAAGAATGCTTGCAATTGTCGTTCCTACTCTTGGCAAGGACGATGAAAATAGAGATAGATACCGCAAGATGAAAGAAGAGATGGGCAATCAAGCAAATCCATTCTTTAGATAAAAAAAAGGAAGACCCTGCCTAAACAAGATCTCCCTAGGAGAGTGATATGAAGCCACGCTTGAAAAGCCACGCTTGAAAAGCCACGCTTGAAAAGCCACGCTTATTCTTTAGAAGTAGGTGTTAAATCCATATCTAAACCAGTTTTAAGTTGAACTACTTTTTCAACTTTCTCTTCAATAACATTATCATCTTTATACGATGGATAAAAATGTTTTATAACCGCTAGAGAAGTAATAAGAACTGCAATGATAATAGTAGAGGTATAGATGTTCATTTTTACTCCTAATAACTAAAAAATACCTTCTGTTACTTCATCTCTATTAGTAGTAGTACCATCAG
>Ga0172381_10002696_pt1 | contig 19343 bp, 25 predicted proteins | sample Leawel6488metaG_FD_119754 | JGI IMG/M metagenome (GOLD analysis project Ga0172381, IMG submission 119754) | Leachate microbial communities from a municipal landfill in Southern Ontario, Canada - Leachate well 64-88 metaG | ecosystem: Engineered > Solid waste > Landfill > Unclassified | place...
AAGCATGGTTGCTTCTTTTATGTCAAAGGGAACACTTTCATTAGATATATAACTTGCAGTAATCACGTCTGTAATAAGAACTACATTATTGAACTTTATAATACCATTAGCATAATCAGTAACTGTATACGCAGATGAAGATACCAACACAGAATTCTTGTAAACTGTGATAGTTTGGCTTTTCGCCCACAATCTAAGCCCAATAGGAGCTTGGTAAGTCTTTAAATCTGTTGTTCCTGTGGGTTGAGTAAGAGTTTCTGATGTAATCGTTGTTCCATACCCAAATGTGTAGTTAGTCCACAAAACTCCCAATGCTACCTTGTCTAGAATAGCAGCAGGGATTGGAGAACCAACTCCACCACCAGAACTAGAAAGCAATGGAACTATTTTATAATATCCCAAATCAGGAAATTCTTGTAGGTAACTATTTGCACTAGTTGTATCAACTTGTATAAACCATTTTAGAACCTGAATATATATAGAGTTTACTTTTCTATAAGGTCTATTTTTTAGGACTACAGTAGTTAATTGAGGATTAAATGGTTGAGCACGGAATCCTGTTTTGGTCTCATCAATGGTTTGTGTGTCAAAGAATCTCCTGCAAATTCTATTTACTTCTCCAGAAGCTCTAAGCAAAATTCTATCAAGCTCTCCACTAGAATAAATAGTGCTGGAAGATGTAATACCCAATCCTGTGGCATATGAATAATTTACAAATTCATCTTTTGTAACATAGCTTGAATCTACCGCCAACATTTTCTTTGTCCCTGTTGGGGTAATAAGTCCTGTTTCCACCGTTCCTGATTGTATTGTATTACTCATTTTATTAAATGTTTATTCAAATTTTTCCAAAATTCTTTTATCCCCTTTTCCCATGTGTAGTTCTCTTGGACATACTTCTGAGCACTTATTCCTTTCTTTTTTACCTCTTCTTGATTTTCGTAGCAATATCTTAAATACTTTACCAACTGTTTATAATCTGGTTCCATCCAATTTCCACAGTCTCCATCTTCTTTATAAACATTCTTACTAAAATCTTCTGCTGGTACCCATTTAAAATCTAAACCCCACCCCATTTTCTCATTAAAATAGTCTGACTGTCCTGTGCCATTGGTAACAATGCAAGGAATGCCTGTTGCACAAGCTTCTACTGGTGGCAACCCTGCACCCTCTCCTCTTGTTGGAAAAACGAAACAATCTATCTTTTTCCAAAAATTATCTATTAATTCTTCGTGTGTCCAAGGAGAAAGATGAACTTCTATTCTTTTATCCTTAGTCATAAAGTGATAAAAAGTGTTTGAGGTTTTACATATGAGTTTTACCTTTTCTCCATTTGGAAATGCTTCTGAGAATGCTTTGACCAATAAGTCCGTTCCCTTTCTCAAACTTAAAGCTCCCATATGTCCGAATGTAAAAACTTTATTATCTCTTTTCAAAGGATAAAACTTCTTAAAATCAATTCCTAAATGAAAAACTTCAATTGGAACTCTAATTCCAGAATCTAAGAATGCTTTTTTACAATGATTACTATAAGTAATCACAGCATCTAATCTATTCATTATTCCAACCCATCTAGCAGGAATAAGAGATGTTTCAAATGGAACCAATCCAATATTCTTTGAAAAAGGTGAGCATACCCACTTTTCATTTGGTTGTTCGTGCCAAATCATTATTCCATCTTGTCGTATTTTCTCTTTTGACATTCTTGAAATATCTCTGTCTATAATTCCAGATACCATACCAACTAATGCTGGTTTTTTGTCTATGCTATTCTTCAAAAGATAATATGTAACTTTTCCCCAACCAGAAGTTGAATCAAGATGGGAAGTGAACCCGAAATACTTATCTTCTTTCCAATGATTTTCATTATATTTAGGAACACTTCCAATTCGCAAATCAATTGGACATCTTTTGCTTATTCTTATTGCCTCTGAAAAATCTAATTCTAGATCTACATTACAATCATAAAATTTATTATCTAAGAATATAGCAGAATCACGAGTATTGAGTATTTTGCATTTTATTGTATTTTTTGATGTGCTTTCCATACTTTCATATTTTCGTTGACAGGCTCTTCAGCGATGGATTCTGTAAGCTCGAAGAGAACTACACAATCCACCCACTGCCAACATTTATTTATAAATATTGTCAATTAACTTACACAATCGGATCTGCAACATTTGTCAACATACCAACCCATGGTTCTGCTTTCAAAGCCAAGACAGTGTATTCATTAATATAGAATCTTACTGTATCTGCCATTTTAGCCAATTCTGTTCTTCCTAATGGAACAAGATCTACCATCTGTATTCCTTGTTCATCGTGTCTCAAAAGGTAAATGGTTGAAACCGATCCACCCTGTGAACCTGACGAACCAGAAGAAGTTACTGGATATGGCAATGCTGGGTTACAGAAGAAATCTCCTATAACTGGAACCGCACCAATCGCAGAAGTGTATGTCGTAACATGATCACCTGCTGCTAGAATATTCTCCTTTGAATCTAACTGGATAAAATACCTGGCTGCTGCTCCTACTATCTGATTGATAACATTCTGAATACCGAATGAACAATAAATTGCATCGAGGTGACTTCCACCTTGCAATCTGATGAGTTTAATAACTTTATCAAGTTGTGGAATTGTAACTCCAGTGGCTGTCAAAGCAGCGTTGAGGTTATTTACCACATTGGTTGTGATTTGAACATCAAAACCATCGTAACCAAGTGTAAGGACACTTGAATCACACTTAAAATCTGCCCATTCTTCTGCCTGAATAATTCTCCTAAGAGAAGCTTCAGCGATTTCTGCTTCAATATCAACATAAGATCTACCTGAAGCAATCATTGGACCTGTGATGACAGCCGTAGTTCCAAGATATTTATAAGCTGCAGTTTTCTGAACATAAGTAGGATCTGTTGCATTTGGTAACTGACCATCTGCATAGAACAAACTTACTAGACCCAATGGTCCATCTGCTACTGTATCCAATCTTGTCCTTTGATTCCAAAGGTGAGCAAGACCTTCGCCTTTCATTCTAGAAACTCTGTCTCTGAATGGAGTAAGACGATCTGATAAAACAACTATAACAGATTCCAAATCTTGTCTGGCGAGCAAAGAATTAGGAGTAGGACCCGCAAAATTTATGTCAACAGACTTATTGAACTTCTCTAGTGCTTTATCTAATGAACTTTTATAATCCATAAATAATTACTAATAAAACTAATAAATTCCCTCAACTTATCTCCTAACTAAAAGCATTTATTTCTAAATTTATCTAATAACTAGAAGCGAGGAAGCATGCGACCTACATGCTTACGGGATGTATTCTATTCTGCTCCATCTTCTGAAACAGAGGAATATTCTTTTTTATAGACATCGCTGAACTTCTTTGGTTTTTCTGTTTTCTGTACTTCCTTTTCTCCATCTTCTTTCGCTATCAAAGAATATCTGCGACCTTCTTTGGTTGTCATATAGACACCACCCAAGGAAACTGACTTTTTAAACCCTGGTTCTTTCAATAAATCTTTAAGGGCTGTCTGTATTTCTGGATCTTTTTTAATTCCGTCAACTATATGTTTTTCAAAACCCAAAACTGTACTACCTGATTTTGAAAGTTTATCATTCATAGAATTGATGGCATCTGCCATTGCAAATACTAACTTATCCAATCCACAATCTTTTTGAGATTTGGTAGTTGTTTCTGTCTCTTTTGTATCTTCTGCTTTTTCAGCAGTTTCTTTTGTGTCACTATCCATTGCTTTTGAAATTGACTGCATTTTTTCAATTGCAGACTTTATAGCGTATGTATCAGCATCATCTGTTTCAGATGTAACTTTACCGTCAGCTTTTTCTTTGATTTCAGTTTCTTTAGTTTCTGCTTTTTCAGCTTCGACTACTGTTTCCTTTTTATCTTCAGCTTTTTCTGTAGAAATTGATTTTTCCTCAACCTTTGTATCTTCTTTTGATTCTGTCTTTGACATCTTTTCTATTAAACTTGTAAGTGAAGATATACCAGCACTAACCATACTTTTGAAAGAATCGAATGTCTTTTCAGAAATAAATTTTTCTTTTGTTTCTTCAACAACATCTTCTTTCTTATCTTCTGCCTTGGCAGTAGTCTCCTTTGTCTCGGTTTCTTCTGCCTTAACAGTTGTTTCTTTTGTATCTTTTGGATCTTTGTCCATATTTATACTTTTGTTACTATTAATAATAATTGGCGAGACGACTTTCTGCCAAGATTTCTCAGGTATGGATTTTGCAAATGCTTGCATATAATCCAAGCTCCTGTTTTCAAATAAAAACTCTCTATAATGGTCTGTATTTCTGTATGCATCTGCATTTTCACCTTGCTTAGTTATGCTTTTAGCAAAACACCAAGCATCATAATTTGCAGGTCTTTGTGTTATTGAAACTTCATCAAGGAATACATCATAAAATGTCTTTACTAACTTCCCTGTTTTTTCAGAAAATTCCTTGATTGCTTTTTTTACTTTTCCTCCAACGGAAAACCCCAATTTTGTTCCATTTTTTAATGATTGATATAAAATCGGTCCTGCTGGGTGACTGGTATCAATTTCTGCTTTTATCCACATTGCTCCTCTATCATCAAGCCAAGACTTAAAAACTTTACCAACAATTGCAGAATCAGATTTATTATGTTCAATTCTAAGTGGAACTCCTTTTTCATTAACCACATTTACCATTGAGGAAAGAGCACCATCTGACATTCTTTCATTGTCATGGTCTATATTTGTGGTAGAAGCCACACCAGTAATAAACATTTTCCCATTTTCATCTAATGGAACAGCTTTTTCTATATTAAAGGAAAATGAAAACCCTTCTTTATTCTCCGCTCTGAATTGTATAATTTTGTCTTGCATAATTATTTTGCACTTTGAACCCATGTTCCAACTTCTGAATTATCTACGGATAGAAGCTCATATGAGGAAATTCCAGTATCAGCAGTTGTCATGGTAATTTGAGTATTTCCTGAATCGTTAATCGTAACTACCACTGTATATTTTCCATATCCATTATTGGTAACAGAATCAACAGTTACCACTTGATATGTTTGACCCTTATAATTGATATTATCTCCTGCTACTATCTCACTAATACTTGTTGTCTTTTTTGCCATATATTTAATTTTTAAATTTTATAAAATGACCTTTATTTTTTATTCAACATTTCTTTGAATGTTTTTCTTACCATTTCTGGCTCTCTTTGTTTGATTGTCGCCTTTTGTCTTTTTATTTGTATTTCTTTCATCTTAGATACTAAATCTTGTTTCTCTTCTACCACTTTTGGATCTTCTGTTTTTTCTTTAATTTCTTCCAATTTTTCTTGAGTATTAGTTATAACATCAGATTTTCTTGCTTCTCCTTCTAAATCCTGTTCTGCTAATTTTGAATTTGGAATAGAACCTGCGTTTGATATATTAAAATCTTTCTCGGTAATTTCCTTTTTTATGCCCAATTTTTCTTTTATCTGCAAAACACAAGATTCAAACTTTTCTCCTTCCAATCCTTGTGCGTGGCATATAGCCCAAGGGTTATTTTCGGCTTTATTTATACCTTCTAATTTAGCTTTGTGTTCGGCTTCGTCATCTGCCATTTCATCAAAAGTCTCAGCAATATCACGATATTTTTCCTCTCCTGTTTCCTCATCGGCAATCATATCTTGCATACCTTTCCATAATTTTTTGAATTCTTTACTCATATAATTAAGTATACTGTTATTCTGATAATTTTTTGTTTTTTGTTCACTTTTGAGGAATCCTCTCCTCAATAGTTGCTCTCAATGTGGCAACAGTCTTATCCAATTCGTGTAAAGCATTGGCTACATCTTTAATCGCATTACCGTTAGTATTTAAGCCATTATGAATGACTCCCATAGTTTCTGCCTGCATTTTTTCATGTTGCTGAAACAAAATTTGTAAGGTTATTATCTCTTTTTCTCCCTCCTCTTGTGGCTTTCTAAAGTACTGCATGATATTAAAAAGAACTGATAATATCATTATTGCAAAAGCTATATTTGTTGGTGTTAAATATTCCATGTATTTTTATCTAAAACTATTAATAATTTTCTTTATGATGTTCTGACTAGACTTCACACCAATCTCCTTATTGAATAAGTCTAAGAGATATGGAATTGTAATTAGAACTTTTTGTATTGCATTACTAGAGTCTTCCCATCTTTCTTTGTTACCTTTAAATTGATAATCTATTCCATACGCTCTTTTATCATGAGTGATGATGTATTGATTAGATCTTCTATCTCCAAGAACTAATTCCTTTTCAGCTAACCAAAGTTTTGCCAAATCTCTCACTGCTTGTTCATAACTTTTTGGGTCTCTTGCCATATCCGTCAAGACAATTTTATTATCAAGAGTATAGCCATCTACAAAAGAAGAAACTAGGTAGTATGGGAATTTCCTTGAACCACCTTGTCTCGCTCTCCATTTCTCAGAATCATATTCTGGTGTCATGCTACAATATTTATCAAATTCAGCTCTAACCAAGGGGGTTTTTATGATAGTATCAATCACAGTTTGGTATCCAACTTTGTTTACCACAGGAACATTTAACCCCATAGTAGTTAGTTCTGCTGATAAATTTACTTCAAGTTCTTGAGACATTAAATTGACAGCCACTGGTGGTTTTATAATATATCCCTTTCCCGTCAAAGTTTCTACACAAATAAAGGGTTGCGAATATCCTCTATCATCCATCCAAGTTTTATAACCATCAGAAGTGAATATAGATTTTTTAATTTCCTGTTCATTGTATGGTTTTTCGCCTCCAACCATAGAAGAGTTATCTTCAGATTCTTTATTTGAGGGAGCAAGTGCAATATATTCACCTGAACTATTTAACAATCTAGGTATATCTGCCCATTCTGGAAATGGCAACAATCCCATTTTTTCTCTAGTTTCATTTATTGTCATAGTTCCATTTTTAAGAGCAGTATCACAAATTGTAGAAACTACTATCGGATCCGTTCTATCATCTGCCACCCAGTCAAATTCTATATCTTTATATCCAAAGTCTTTCCAGATAATTTCCTGATTGAATACTTCTTTTAATAAATGCAAAATTGAGCCATATCCCTTTTCTTCAGAAATATTTTGCTGAGTTTGAGATGTTGCTTTATTCAAATCATCAACCAATCCAATATCCTGTCCTGAAAGTCCATAAGCAGCAGCAGCTAATCTGGCTAAGAAATTTGTATATTCTAGGAATTGCATATCCCTATTCGTCATATCCTTCAAATTTGTAACTGAAACTCCTTCTGCCCCAGCCATAATTGCAGGTCTATGAAAACTACCTAACATTTCTGAATACAAATATTCTCTCGTAGCTTCAAGATCTTCTTGAGTCATCTGTCCTGCTATATTAATGATAACAGGTGGAAATCCCCCCTCTTCAAAATATGTACTATTAAAATTATCCGCACTCAAAAGATTTGATACCACCCCAATAATTCCTTCAATTGGAGCTAATCCATATCCAAAATTCTCCATTGAACCTTGTGGATGCATATGGAAATGAATAAAGTCGTGTTTTGGCCAAACTCCTACTATTTGTCCTGCTTCTGGTCCACCGTAGGCAGAACTCTCCAAAACTTGGACATACGAAGTTTTTAATAGTGTTTGACCATCCTTTTTTGTATTTATAGGTATTTCTACATCCTGATTACCATGCTCATCAAAAACAGGTCTTATTGTAGCCGAATCAATAAAATGTAATTCTGCTAATTTTCCATCTTCATACCTAGTCTTCTCAAGAGAAACAGAATCAAGAGTTAATAGGTCTTCAAGCATTTTGTCCAACAAAGTCCTAAATGTTTCATCATTTTGATTTGGATGTCTAAACAATTCTTCCACTTCTTCTATCTTAGATTTATCAACATCAACTAAGGGATCTCTAGATTTAATAACCCACTTTGTCTTGGTTATCTTTTCTTTTAGTACATTTATACAAATCCTTATAACAGCAACAGAATTAGCAGCCCTCCTAAGAGTATCAAAAGATATCTGACCTGGTTTTGATAGACCCTTCTCTATCATCCTCTTGTTTCTTTGTCTTCTTGTTTCAAAAGCAAAAGATCTACTATCTGTTGTTTCTACTTTATTTCTAGATTTTATAAAATAAGATATATCTTTTGGAACAACCACAGAACTTTTTTGTTTGGATTCTACTATTCTGGTGTTTATTTCTTTAGTTTCTTCCATATGTTTATTAGTTTAAAATACACTCTATATATTAAGTATACTGTTATTCTGATAATTTTTTGTTTTTTAGTGCAATTCTGATATTCGAATAATGTTTATAATAAATATATGGGGTAGTTCTGAGTTCTTTTATTATCTCTCTACTACTATAACCAAAAGATTTCAGAACCAGAATCTTTGATTGTTCCATTGATAATGAAAATATTAATGATTCTATGTCGATATCATTTAGATGGTTAGCAGGATAATATCCAGAAGATTCAAGTATTGAATCACTGTCTTCATTAGTTAAATATTCACTTTCTGATATATCGGTACTATTTATTATTAGGTTTTTCCAATTTTTCTTCACACTCTTTAATATCATTACTTTTATGCCATAATCCAATCATGGAAGGAGTCCATTCATTCAAAAACCAATCAACATATTCTGATGTACAGCTTTTTCTTTTAACAATATGAGACACTGCAAAACTGTCCACAAAGAATTTATAGAGTGCTCTAGCAGTTTGTCTTTTTCTTAAAGGTGAAAAAATATCTGAGAGAATATAATCTCCATAATCCTTCTTTATTTTCTTATCCATCTGCTTGTGTTCCTTGGTAAATTTATCTTCTTCTCTCTTTATCCTTTTTAGAACAAATCTAAAAAAGTCTGCTATATTCTCCGTTTTAGAATCTTCTTGCTTATTTTGTTCAATCCACAGTTTGGTAGTTCTTGCTAAAAGAATTTGGCAAGCTGCAATAGTTTCTTCATGTGGTAAATAAGCTGGTAAACCAGGAAGAGTTGGAGCTTTTGGATCGTCAATAATTTTATCTATAAAACTATCTTTAGCTAAGATACCTTTTTGTCTTAACATTTCATCTGCTATTTTGGCAGATTCTTTTAATTGTTTTAGTGGTGGTCTATTTTTTTTCATACTCTTCTTGTTTCTTTAGCACCCTTAGAATCAAATTCTGGGTGGTCTTGTCCAATAAATACTCCCATCATTCCTGGGGGTGGAGGTAGAGGTTTAACAGCCCTTTTTACAACCTTTGTAACATCTGGATTTATTGTTCCGACTATATCATCTGGAAGTTTTGTTTTGTTCTCAACTTTTAAATCTTCAACCTTTTCTATAACAGTTTTTTCACCAATATTTGGGACAATATGAGTTGGTTCATCAATAGAAACTATTTTAAACTTCACTCCTTTCTTCTTGAGAATTTTAATAGTCACTAGCTCAGCTTCATTCTCTGGCAAAAACTCTCCTGTTACTTCACATTTAACATATTTTATGGTTTTCATTTTATTTCAACATTTAAACCAATAAGTTTATTAACTATCTTGACTTTCTCATCATCTGGCATTTTTCTTGATAAAGGAGGATTAGAAATAAGCATTGTCAATTCATTAATAACAGAACTTTTCCTTTCAACCCCATTTATCTTTTTAGTAATCCAACCAAGAAAAGTAAGTGTAGACATTTCCTGAATGGTTGTGTCTCCTATCTTGGTTTCTAATATCTCTTTATTTGTCATTTTTTTCTGTTATTTTAATAACTTCATTACCAAAAAAACAATCATGTCCATTATCTCCAATCAATCTTTTCTTATAATTAGGACATACAAATTTTTCTCCGTAGTTTCTTTGACCCGTTACTTGGTCGTAAGCAGATGATAATCGATGTCTCCAGCAATCACCCCATCCATAGTCAACTACAATACATTCTTCTGCTGGTACTCTTTTTTTTATCATTTTCTTTCCGCAAACAGTACAATAATGTTCTTTTATTTTATCCATTTTTATTTTGTCTTAACTCTTCCGCTTCTTCTCTTTCCTTTTTAATAATTTCATCGACCTCTTTATCAAAAATAGAATAGACTTTCCCATTTTTATCAACGAATGTTCCAAAACCTTTTTCTGCCATTCTTTGCTGTGCTATGGCGGTTGTTCTTTCTACGATTGTATTGGCACAGCTTTCAAATCTATCCGATAAATCTCTCAATATCTCTTTTGCACTTCTAACACCGTCTATTCCCTCTCTAACAATTCTTGCCATATTATGTAACGCCAAAACAAACATTTCTGTAAATTGCTCAAAATCAAATCTCATCTGTTTCTTAAACATTCTCGTCTCTTTGGTGTGAGTTCCTTTGCTCAAGAATAGTTCCATTAAGAAGGAACCTTGCTCTTTGCCTCTCTCAAATAAGTATTGTGCAATAATTGCATCTTTCCTTTCTCTTGGCATGTCAGCATCAAGCAATGTCATAGCAACATCTCTATCCTTTGTTCCACTTCTGACAAGAACCATTTCTTTACTCTTACCTGACATTTTATCAGTGACAGTTATTTTCTCATCTTTCATGTTCCCCAATGCTTTTAGTTTTTTATAGTTTTCATCATCTTCACCAACATTAATTTCACCACCAAGAATAATTTCAACAGGAGTGGACTTCTTTGCAATTTCTTTGGTTGCCTTTTTTGGTTTATCTATTACTTCACAGAATTCTCCGCAACCAGAGCATTTATATGCCCAAACACCATTTTCATCTCCTGCCAACACCTCTTTTTTACAGCATTGACTAATTACTTCTTTATTTGATATTTTAATCATATTTTTATATTCCAGGTTCAAAATGCCACTTGTTCATAAAGTTTTGCTTATCCGTATTACAATCTTCTGGCTTCTCAAATAACTTCCAGTCAATGTCAAACGAATAGAAAGGTATCCTATTGCTTACAATAACTTCATATCCTTTACTGTAAAATTGTTGCCAAATATCTCTAGAGAGGTAATTGTGAGTTTTTATTAAGGGATCTATAACTATCATTTCAGCCGAATATCTAGCCATACCCCAAAAATTCATATCCATATCCCTATTTTCTCTAGGAAGATTATAAATAGTATTGTCAAATTTTTCAGCTTCTATCAAACCTCTTACATTAAGCCCCGATACAGTCATTACATCTCCTCTGTTTATTCTATCAACCATCATATCTATGGAGTTGTATTGTAACATTATCCAAGGATTTAAGAACAAGAGGAATTTCGCATCAGTTTCGTTTAACGCTGCGAAAACTCCTTCGTCTATATAATCAGAATATGAAGAACCTGTGGGTACAGAAACTCCAAATGAATTTCCACCAAATGATTTAGCCCCTATTGATTGGGTTATATTGTTTATCAGTCTTTTGTCCTCCGCAACAAATATTATATACATCTCATGAGAATTACTAACAACTCTATCCATCACAGTTTTAAATACTTCCAAATTGAGTGGGTTATCTTTTACATCTTTCCAATATCCAAACAATGGTATTATTATGGCAACTTTTGACTTTGCTGTCATACTAATGAAATCATTTAGCTTTGAGTCTAAATTTTCAATTGCTTGCCTATCATTTTCTGTAATCTTTTCTATATTTTTTTCTTCTTGTGTTTTCTCTTCCACCACCTTTTCTACTTTTTTCTCTGCTTGTTTTTTATTTTGTTTTAATTTCTTTTTTGCCATATTATTTGTTGAAAGGAGTTTTAAAGGTCTCTTGACCTGGAGACCCACCCCATTTTCTTTTAAAATATCCTCTATTTATTTCAAACTGTGGACTTGGACACATCAACTTTCCATCCCCTAGAGCATCCTTCTGTGTCTTACTACCATAATGATAAAAAATAGAGCTTTCTAATGTACATACCTTTTCTCCTACTAATTGCATTCTGTATCTATAATCTAAGTCCTCAAAATATGCTGGCTTAAATTCTTCATCGAATCTACCGACCTTTTCCCAGCAACCCTTTGATACTACAAAACAAGAGTAATTTAACTCCTTATACTCAAACTTTTCTATCGGGACAACAGCCATATCCATATATTCCTTTGATACAGAAGAGGCAGAAGGTTTCCAAAGTTGACCGATATCCCAACTTGAGACACAACTGTATTCTTTATGATTTTCAAGAAATTCTACTAACTTATCGAATGTCGTTGGGTGAAATAAAGTATCATTATTTATTATTGCTACATAATCTGCCCCCATACCAAACGCAAAATCGCAACCTTGATTCCACGATTTAGCACAACTTTGTCTGTCTGCATTATCTATCACTAAGAATTTGTTTTTGTCTAGTTTACGACATTCTTCTGATGTTTCATCAGTTGAGGCATTATTAATAATGACAACCTTATCAAGATATTTCGATTGAATACAGTCAATACAATTTTTAGTGTATTTTGACCATAAATTTATTACGGGAATTACTATAAATAACTTCATATTTGTTTTGACCAGATTAACCCTGCTACATTTACTTTTTCATAAACTTCATCAACTGCTCTCCTCGTTTGTGGGTCATTATAATCATGTCCAGAAACAACTCCACCTTTTTTAACTTTACTCTTCCAATTTTCAATATCTTGTTTTACTGCATTGTATGAATGGTCTGCGTCTATAAACAATAAATCAAATTCAATATTATTTATAGTTTTAACTGCTTCGTTGGTTGTTCCTTTAATCCAAATAACTTTCAAACCAAATTTCTCAACATTGTTAAGAAATTCTTTTTGTATATCTTCTCCATCTTTTACTTTGCATGTTAGACTTCCCTCATTTCCCATAAAAGTATCCACGACCATAACATTCAATTTTTTTCTAATTATTATATCAGCCACAGAGCAAATACTTCTTCCTTTCCAGCATCCAAGCTCACAAATAGTTCCTCCATCTAGAACAAGTTCAACTAATCTCCTATATTCCTTAATATCTTCGTCCGTAAACCACCCTTGTGGCAATTCTGGATCCCAGCGTCCTTTTTCAAAATAATTGAACTTAACATACAATTCTGGATGATAACTAATCTTTAATCCTTGTGATTCAACCATTTTCATAATACTTTCTGCCATAACCCCATCCCATGAATAGGTACAAGGTATCTCAAGTTGTTTTAGCACTTTTCCTTTAATGATATAAGAATCTGGTCCACAAAAGCCATATTTCATATTTCCAGGGGCGGCAACTAGGTCTGTAATAGCGTGTGGAACGCGTGAATCTGGCGGTATGTGCTGTCCACGCTTTAAAGTGACCATTATTACATCATCATCTAATTTCCTTATAGCATCAAAGAATCCTTGTGGATAATAGTCATCGTCATTGAAGAAAGTATAATAATCATCATCTACTATGGTTTGTCGGAATGTCTTCATAAATTCTATAGTCTTAGTTGACCATTTGAATTGTTTTGGTAGTTTAGTTTCATCTATTGGGTATATATTTAACCAGTGAGGAATACATTGCATATCGACACAAAGAATCTTACTTAATTCATCTTTCTTCAATTCATCACAGATAATATGCCATTGTATGTTTTGTTTCTCAAACATAGGAATAAGCTCTGGTAGCAAGTGATATCTGGAGAATGGTGTTATTACATTTATCATTTTCATGCTTTTAAATATTTATTAAATATATCTCTTATCGTATCAAGAGCTGGTTCTATGTCTTTTTTATCTTTTGGATTAATAAGGTTATAGATAGTATTTGGTTCATCTCTTTTCATACGAAGTATTACATTAAATGCTCCAGTTCCTCCACCATTAATATAATGCACATAATCTTTATCCTCATAATATTTAAGATAAGCAAGAGATTCTAAATATTCTTTTACTATTTCTTGTGTTTTTCCCCTACTTAATTTTTTATCTAAATCTTTATTCATTTTATTCTATCATAAACCATTAATGTATTCTTAAAATAGAAAAAGAATGGTTCTTCCTTTTCCATTTCTTTTCTTACTCTTGCAGTTTCTTCTTTGTTCAATTTGAATCCTCTTTCTAAAAGTTTACCCTCTATATATTCATTGCTCCTTTCATTTACATGTCCTAATCCCGTTTGCCCTGGAATCGCCCAAGATAGAACTAATCTGGAGTTACATTTATATGTTATATTATTTAGAAAAATATCTTCATATTCAGGATAAATGTGTTCGCCAACTTCTATGGATAATGAATTATGAGGTGTATCCAATAAAGTTTCCTTTCCTCTCATATCTTCAGACAAATCCTGTCTAAAGATTAGTATTGATGATTTATCTTCTTTTGTTTCTGGATGTCCTTCAAATCCAAAAGCGTGATAATCTTTTTTTAGTAGATAATTAATATAATCCCCACATCCACAACCAAAATCTACAACACTGTAAATAAAAAAAGGAAATAAACTTGGTAATAACTCCATTAATACCTTTGAAGTATGATGATTCTGTATTGCTTGTTCTTTTGTCCAATATGTTTTATTCTTTTCTCCCATTTTTCCATCTTCCTGGTTGGAAGTAATTAAAATTAATAAACAATTCTGGTAAATAAGTCACTTTATAATTCTTAGCTAACCATTCCATCATCAATCCATCTGCGTGAGATACATTCTCGTTGAAACGAATCTTCCTAAGCACTTTACCTTTGACAATGGCTTGCATACATCCACATTTTCCAACTACCATATTTTCTGGACAGGCAAGTAGTGTCGATATTCCATGCTTGCAAATTGCATCTTTTGGTATAGAATCTCCTCTTTTTAGAGACACAACCAAAACATCTTCATTATGATTTTTTATTTCATCAATTAACCCCTCTGGAATGCCGTCATCATCGCATAATATTATATAATAGTCTTCATCATTAATTCCTCCATCATTTCCATCGAATGATTCAATCATTCTATTTATTTTCCTATAAGGATAGGCACCATCTACTTTCCCCAAATTTTTAGCAATCATGGGAAATATTTCTTTGTCAGACAATTCATTTCTTATATCATCCCTTATAAATGAATTATATTGGTCTTCTGAAAATATTAATGTCCAACTATCAAATCCTTTGAAATTTTTAAACAAATTACAAAAATTCTCAGGTCTGCTAAATGGCGTTATTATATGTAATTTATTTTTTGATACCATAGAAATATATATCATCTCCATTAGGCGACCTTTCGATGTGAACATCCGTCATTTGATAATGTGGCAAGAATTCATCCCTAATCATTTTTACTGTTATGTTTTTATAATAGTCGGGACTTGTTCCCCATAAATTTGAATCACCAGTTGTTTTTTTAGTTCCATGTTCTGGTCTACTAAACCCTGCTGCTGAAAATACCAGTAATCCACCAGATTTTAATTGATTATACATGTTCTTTAGAGATTTTAACCAGTGTTCATCATGCTCTAACATTTCACCTGAAACAACAGTATCTACTTTGAATTGACTATCAAACTCATGTGCCTTGGATATTACATCGACATTCTTACCTTCGTGTATGTCTACTCCGACATATTCACTATTCTCAAACAAATCTTTTAGTGAACCATTTACATCTAAAGAACCGAAGTCAATTACTCTTACACCATAGAAATTATCAGGGTATTTTTTCTTTACTTTCTCAAAGAATGCTCTTTGTGCTGGATGTGCCATAGTATTTATTCTTGTTTATCCTCTACAACTTCCGTTCTATCAACTGACTCAATAATTTCTGGTTCAAGCTCTTTAATAATATCCTTACCAACTAACCTTAATACTCTTTCTGGTGTCCTCGCAGAGAATTCTTGTTCATTTACATCTCCAACTTTTGACGCTTTGGCAATCCATTTCTTACCTTCTCCAGACAAATTTATTATATATTCCATATATTTATTTTATCGCTTCTATTAATTCTACAATTTTGACTAAGTCAAGACTTTCCTTCGGTTCCAATGGATTTGGATTGTTAACAATGATATCCCTTATTACTCCCAAAGATTTCTCTACTGCTATTGGAATTTCTATAATAACCTCTTTATCCATCAATTCCTTATATTCTTTATTCAATTCTTCTCGTTTGTCCTCAATAATCTTATAATTACCTCTTTCAATCTTGCAAACACCTTTGTCATCCTTTTCGCTAAATTTCTCTAACATCTCAACTCTTGCTTTTTCTCTAATTTCAACAAATGGTTTAATTGATTTTACAAATTCATTTCTTATCCTAGATCTTTCAAATGGTAGACTAATTGATGTTGCTTCCACCAATATGTCTAGCATGTCATTTGTTAATTTTAATGTTTTTGCCATACTTTAATTATTAATAACTTCTATTTCTCGCTCCTCTCATAAGCTGTCTAAATATTTCTTTTTGATATTTATCTTCACACTGCTCTGAAATTACTTGTAAGTCTGCTTTTCTTTCCATTTCTTTTACTTTGACAGGATCTTTGAGTTCACTAGCAGATTCAACTGGTTTATTAACCTTATAATCCGTAGTAGGCACAAGTATTCGACCTCCTGATAAGTCTCTCATCTCACTATACGCAAACCATAATGACATAAGAATATCTCCAGTGTGTCCATCGGGGAACGCTCTCATTTCGTTCAATAGTCTATTTACTATCTTTACTGTTCTAGGGTCTGTCTGGTCGTAGGGTATTACAAGTTTACCAACTTCTGCTAATATTGCCAAACTATTTACTCCAATGGAAGAATCAAACTTTTCTCCTCCTGTATGATATCCTCTTATATTTTTAACCTTATTTTCTAAATCTCTTACTATTGCTTGCTGATATCCTACATTTTCAACTCTTATACCATTTGGCTGTATAACTTCGTCAACATTTATAATCTTCTGTCTTACTTGGTCAGGTGAGAACTTTCCTACATCTATATCCCTTATTACCACATCTCCGTCTTTTATCTCACCTTCGCCATTTTTAACCCTATCTAGAGTAAGTAAAGAAGTATCATCATTCCATTCTTTTTCTCCTATTGCCAAGTCAACTCCCGAAGTAGTCATACCAGAAATAAACTCTTTTCTCTTTTCACTTTGCAATCTCAGTTTTGCACCTTTTCTTATTGCTTCTTCTAGCCATTCATCTTTAAACTTTTGAGAAGGTCTGTTACTTGGATCACACTGATACATTCTAGCAAAAGAGTATGAATCAGATAACCTTATTAAATATAAATCTTTGTATGTAAATCTATCTGGCCAAAGAACTTCTACTCCATCATCCATCAACACTTTATTTGCTTGGTAAAATTCTTCTGCCTTCTGCTTCCTGTCTTCTAGTTTTAATGATTCATCTAAAATGATTACAGACCATTGTTGCCATAGTTCTGGATGATTGGATTCATGAATAATTGCAGGTTTTCGGCTTCTATAATCAAATTGATTGTCTTTTAATAATCTAGCAACTAAATCATCTTGATGCCATGTATTACCCAAACATATAATTCTACCTCCTGGAACTAGAACTGGAATAACAGTAGTCCTTATCCAATCAATAATTTTTAATCTTTGTTCTTCTGTTTGGCTATTTTCCTGATTGACAATATCGTCAAGGATAATCTCATCAGCTCTTTTGGAAAGAATTGAACCGAATACTCCGATTGCACAGATGGTCGGATCTCTTAATTTTAAATCTTCTCTCTGTATTGTTAAAGAATTACCAGACCAGTCTTTCTTTGCTTTGATATTGCCTTTAAGCTGAGGTATAACTCCTTGATGTAATGGATCTATGTAAGTTGCATACAATTGGTATTTTTCATTCTTATCTATATTGGCCATTATTGTTCCTAAAGAACTTTGAGAAATGCTTGCTGTACTAGATACTAACAGTATTCTTATATTGTGATTATCTGCAATTCTCCAAAGAGGGTAACCAACAGATAAGTGAGTTGTCTTTCCATGTCCTCTGGCATAAGCTACAACAATTTTAAAATACAATTTTATATTGGTAAGTATATCATCCAACTCATCTTGAAATGGAGCATTATTAAACTCCATAACCTCTTCCATAAAGAGATTAAATTTTTCCTTGCAAGCTATCCATACTTCTTTAAATGGCGGCATCTGGTTTTTTACTATTTATATAAGCTAAAGTTTTTGATTTAACAGTCGTAGTTGTGGTCTGTGTTTCTGCTATTTTTTCAACTTGTTGGAAAACTGTTGCACCATTTGGAAATAATGGGTTTTCGGGTTCTCCAAATTCTTCCTTATTCCTTTTTACTAACCACCATTTTGAATCCTCTACATTTCCTCTCATTATGGAATCTATTAAATTTGTCTTAGCCATCATATTTGGATTTTCTCTGATAGCTTCCATTTGTGCCGAAAAACTGGGGAATTTCCTTTTATAATTTATAAGCGTGTCTCTGTCAATACCTGCAAAAAGACTTGATTCCCTATCGTTATATCCTTTTGCACAAGCCCATAATATTTTTTCTACTACTTCTGGTGTCATTACTGTTGGTCTTCCTACTTCTCTTATTATTATTGGTTGATGAATAACTGGTGAAATATATTGATAATTTTTGTATTTTGTTTTTCTTCTTTGTCTACTACCTTTGCTAGTATCTTTCTTACCAGACAAGATTTCTTCTCCTGTTTCCAATACATCTTGTTCTATTGATAAATCATTTACATCTTCCATATTCTATTGTATAGTTTTATCATTAAGTTCAAGCCACAATTTTGCTACTGCTTCATCTGGTGTTTTTCCTTCCTCTGCTATTGCCATACCATCTTTTCCAAGGCCAGAAGCACAAGCCAAAAAGCCATCGCCTTGGTAATATCTAATAAGTTCATTAAATTTATCTCCACACGCTTCTATAAGTTCTGAAAGAGTTGGAATCTTATACCATTCTCCCTTTACAACGATTTTATTAAAAGCTATTTCCAATTCATCTTTTGAAATAACGATACTTTTATTATCTTTGTTAATCCATATTTTGTCTCCAATACAAATACTTGTGACTGGAAACCCTGCATCTTTTAACTGTTTTGCTAGTTTGTAATCCATAATTTTATTCTACCAGCACTAGCTAAGTGTTTTCCCTTAACTAGAACTGTCGCGCTCTCCGATTTCTGCACTCTTGGCGAGTGCTGGTAAAATACAATCAACTGTTTAACTCTCTAATAATCAATTTCTTACTTCTTTTAAACTTATATTGGTCAGTATAATAAATCTTTGTGGATCTATGGTTCTTCCTCGACCAGTTTTCTATTAAAACTCTATTTGCAACTGACTTTTTTCTATTTTTAAATTTCATATCTTTGCCATTGTGGGACATATCTAGGCGGTATAGTCCGTGGCAAGCGGAGTACCTCATTTGCATCCCA
>Ga0172381_10002697_pt1 | contig 19338 bp, 22 predicted proteins | sample Leawel6488metaG_FD_119754 | JGI IMG/M metagenome (GOLD analysis project Ga0172381, IMG submission 119754) | Leachate microbial communities from a municipal landfill in Southern Ontario, Canada - Leachate well 64-88 metaG | ecosystem: Engineered > Solid waste > Landfill > Unclassified | place...
GATTGTTGAATTGATGAAGCATAAACAAAGAATCCGGCCCTCCGGAAACCCCAAGGATTATCCGGTCCCTCTTCTCCACCAAACCGTAATCGCTGATTGTTTTTTTAAAAATTTTTTCTAGCATTCTGTCCTCAACCTTAGCCTAAACCTTAACCTAAATAATTTTAATATTATATCACATCTGTTATAATTATCGCGATGTATCTACCCTGCGGCGAAGCCACAGCTTGTTCATTCTTGCTAGATCCATCATTAGAAAGTATACGGAAATAATTACGCAATTAAAGAATACCGAAGTTATCATATACAAGCTGAAACAAAAAGATGAATATCCTAGCGATAAATCCCTGGATATACGATTTTGCCGCTTATGATTTCTGGCTAAAACCATATGGTTTTTTAGTCATCCTCACCTATCTTCAGCAAAAAGGGATAAATGTAGATTATGTTGACTGTCTTGAAGAAAAAACAACCAGCGCCGCTTTTGGCAGGGGAAAATACTATAACGAAATAATTGAAAAACCTTCGGTATTTAAATCTATACCGCGGCATTTCAAAAGATACGGCATCAGCCTGACTAAATTTAAGGGGCAAATTAAAAACAAAAAACCGGACTTTGTGCTTATAACTTCTTCAATGACCTATTGGTACCCGGGAATTATCGAAGCGGTAAATATTATTAAAAAAGAATTTCCTGAAGTAAAAATAATTTTAGGAGGCACCTATGCAACATTATGCAGCAAACACGCAAAAGCAAAAAGCGGGTGCGATTTTGTTTTTGGTAATGACGTGTTAGAAGATTTCTTCAAGCTTATCGGCATAAGTTATGAATACGAAAAACTTTACGAAACGCTTCAGGCATACGAAGGCTTCTACAAAAATTTAGATTATGCGGTTCTAAGAACTTCCTGGGGTTGCCCTTTTAACTGTAATTACTGCGCGATAAAAAAATTATTCCCGAGATTCTTCAGATTACCTGAAAATAAGATCGTAGATTTTATCAGTAAACACGCGGCAAAAGGGATAAAACATTTCGTGCTTTACGATGACGCGTTCTTTTACAAACCAGAATATGCAAAAGGAATATTAAAAGAAATAGATAAATTGAAATTAAATATAAATTTTCATACACCTAACGCTTTGCATCTTCGATTCCTTGATAAAGAAATGGCTCTACTTTTAAAAAATACCGGATTCATCAATCCTCACTTTGGGCTGGAAACACTTGATCCAAGTTTACAAAAACTATGGGGAGATAAAGTAAACCGGCAGGATTTAGTAAAAGGCATAGGATCGTTAAAAGACAGCGGTTTTAAAAACGGCGAATTTAGTGCTTACCTGCTACTAGGATTTCCCCGCCAAAACCTTAAAGATTTGCGCAAAGATGTGGTGTTTTTAAATTCTTTAGGCGCGCGCGTATCTTTAGCGGAATTTTCTCCGGTTCCAGGAACTAAACTTTTTAAAGAATACCCAAAGGAATTCGAAGAACCTCTTTTACACAATAATTCAATTTTTGGATTCTTTCAGCAGGAAACAATAAGAGATTTCTGGGAAATAAAAAATTTCGTGAGGGAGTTAAACAAAAAATTATAATAGCTCTCTACCATTATATTTTGATTTCGATTCCGGTTTTTATGGTAATAAAGTTTTTCCCGTATAAGTCCTTAAATAGTTGAGCGGCTTCGCTTCCGGTGCAATGCGCCGGAGCAATTTTCTCCACGCCTGATTCTTTTGTTTCACTGACTACATATTGCACCAAACGCATATCGGTTTCCATAAAATGAAAACCGCCAAGAAGTAAATTTATTTTTTTGCCACAAAATAACGCTTTTACGTTATTTATTAAATCTATCAGGCCCATATGCCCACAGGCACAAATAATTGAAATTTCTTCTTTATTTTTTACAATAAGAGCCTGCTCAAGAACAGGTGTTCCTTTATGCGATGTTTTAAACGGCCCGGTTGTGTAGATATCGCCGGCTATTTCCTGAAAAGTTTCTATCTTTACAAAATTGCAGTTTTTAAACTTATCTTTAAATTCATCATAGAAATCAGCGCAGCCGTAAACCTGCAAATTATTATTTATTTCTAATAAACCCCAAAGCCCGGCGCGATGGTCCCAATGATTATGGGAAATTACTACTTTTTTAAGCTCCTCCGGCTTTACGCCTAAAGCTTTCATATTATGCAAAAGGTACTCTGATTTTTCTCCGGTATCAAAAAGCACATCACCAACCAGATAGGAAATCCCCCATCCGCTTTCAAAACTATCATTTACTTTCTCTTTGTCAAAAAGTATTTTGATTCGCATATATTTTTTGTGTAAAGTTTAACGTGTAAGGTGTAATGCCGGTGTAATGCTTATTTGTGTAATAGCTTTACACATAGGCCCATTACACTCACTTTACACATTACACTTTACACCTTACACAAATAATAATTGTCTTATCTTGGTCCGAATATCGCAGTCCCCACTCGCACAATATTAGCGCCTTCCTCTATCGCGATTTTGAAACTATCGCTCATACCCATAGAAAGATATTTCCAATTTGAATTTTGCGGATAAAGTTTTTTTATTTGCTCAAACAAATCTTTGGTTATTTTAAAAAATGGCCTTATGCCTTCCGGGTTAGAAACAACCGGGCCCATAGTCATTAAACCCATTGGGCAGATATTTTTTAATCCGGCAATTTCTTTTAAAAAATTTTGAAGATCTTTCGGCAAGATACCTGCTTTTTGCAGCTCCTCTGCTGAATTTATTTCAATCAGCACTGGCATCACTTTATTTAATTTCGCGCATTCCTTATCAAGAACCTTCGCTAACTCAAGAGAATCAAGAGTTTCAATCATATCGAAAATTTTCGCGGCAAATTTAGCTTTATTTTTTTGCAGATGGCCGATTAAGTGCCATTTTACATTACTACCGATACTTAGATATTTACTTTCGGCTTCTTTTACGTAATTTTCTCCCAAAATCTTTGCACCAGAAATGATTACTTGCTCTATCTCCTCAACTTTTCTTGCTTTTGAAGCGACAACAAGCTCAACGCCAGAAGGTATTTGTTTTATGATATTTGTAAAATTATCCTTAATCATAAATAAAATGTTTTTTATTGTGATGATTTTTTTCTTTTATAATTTTCTTTACCATTAACGCTTTAAGCTGTTTTTCCAAATAAGCTTTATCCTGCCCCAGCGACTTGGCTAAATCGGTTAAAGTGGCTGGCCTAATCTTTAAATATTTTATAATATCCTGCTCAATACTTTGGGAAAATTTCTTTTGCGCTTGTTTATAAAATAAAGAAACAATCTCTGCTCTTGTGCCAATTATCTTTTTTATGGCTTTTACTCTAGCGAAATCCGGGAAAGTTATTTTTGCGCCGGAAGGCCGCACCGGTAAATTTAATTGCACCTTATCAGGATTAATTTTTTTGATCAGTGCTTTAAACTTACGAGCTTCACTCAATGAATCATTGATGCCGCCAATTAACATTATTTCCAGCCAGATTTTTCCTTTGAATTCTTTGCGTAAATCAATAAGGCCGTTAATTGTCTTTTCAAAAGTTATGCTTTTTTGCGGTTTATCTATTTTGATGAAACTTTTTTTCGTTGCTCCGTCAAGAGAAGGCACGATTAAATCAGCGGACAAAAGCTCATGCCTTACTTCTTTATCGTATAAAAGCGATGAATTAGTTATCACCACAACCGGGTATTTGTTTTTGGTTATTGTTTTTATGGTATCGATTATCAAATCAAGCTTTTTATGCAATGTGGGCTCACCAGAGCCGGAAATAGAAATATAATCAATTCTTGGTTTTTTACGGATAATTTCCTCTAACTGCCTTTTGAAACTGGCCATATCCACATAGGAAAATCTTTTGACAGTCAGTTTTGAAGTCTTACCGATTTGGCAATAAATGCAGTTAAATGTACATAATTTATTCGGCGTCAGATTAACGCCCAACGAAAACCCCAATCTCCTCGACGGTACGGGACCATAGAAATAGTTCATAGATTGATATTATAAGCAAAATAGCGGCTCAAACAAGCTTTTATGTGGAAATGGTTATTTCTGCGTTTTGAACTCTTTAAGAGCTGCTTTGAGATTATCCAGGCAATTGCGGTGGGCAAGGAGGGTGAATTTGCCAGTGTCGATAAAGAATACATCTTCGAGGCCCATAACTAAAACTTTCTTTTTTGGGTCATTAAGATAAATCAGATTTTTGTTCGCGTTGTGGGTAAAGATATTTCCTTTTTTGACGTTTCCGTTTTTATCTTTAGGCAATACTTCATATATCGCATGCCAAGAGCCGAAATCCTTCCAGAAAAATTTAGCTTTAACTAATCTTGCTTTTTTAGTATGCTCCATTATTGCTTTATCAAACGGTATGTCCTCGATTTTTTTGTAGGCGGCGCGTATATCTTTAAAGTTGCCGCCTCGTTTAAAAACATTCGCAAAAATGTCATAACTGCGGCTGTATTTTTTATATTCCTGATCAAGCGTGGAGAAAGAAACAATAAACATTCCGCTATTATAGAAAGCATTATCTTTACGTATAAGCTCTCCCGCCTCAAGCAAAGTAGGTTTTTCAACAAATTTTTTGATAGAAAAAATATTTTCCCCGACTTTTTCACCTGCCTGGATATAACCAAAATTTGGCGTAGGATGTGTCGGTTCGATGCCTAAAGTAGCAATCCAGCCATCTTTAGCAACATTAACCGCGGTGTTTATAGCATTATAAAAATTATTTTCCTCTTTGATGAGATGATCTACCGGAGAAATAATCAGGACTTTATCTTGCGGGAATCTTTTTTTCAGGCTAAACAAAGAAAAGAGTATTGCCGCAGAAGTATTTTTGCTGTCCGGCTCAAAGAAAATATTTTCTTTTTTTACTAATTTTAATTTCGTTAATGCGGATTTTTCGCTTGTATTTGCGACTAAAAAGATATTTTCCTGGGGCGTTATTTTTAGAAATCTTTTAACGGTAAATTCCAAAGGTGAAAAACCAAAAATATCGATGAAATTTTTGCTTTTATATTCAGAAAGCGGCCAAAGCCTTAAAGACCTCCCTCCGCACATTATCAGAACTATTGGCTTGTTTTGCATTGTTGTGTTTCCAGTTCAGTGATTCTTTTTGAAAAATACCCTCCGGTGTACCCATCTATTATAGCAGTTAATTCCTGCAATCTTAAATCTTTTTGACAAAATTCTTCTTCCGGCAAATTATTACAAACAATTTCTCTTTTAACTCTTAAACGCTCAAAATAAACCCGGTTTATCTCATCAAGTATATCAAGCCTTAATTGGGTATTCAACCGGCTTCGCGTATCAATATCGGTTTCATGAGTATTCCAAACTAAATCCGCAATATCCCAAGAAAAGCTCACGCCCCAATCAAGCGGACCGACATTAACCCGTTCGTAGGTAGCGCCCAAAGCTGTAGTTATGGTTTTATCGTAATCAAGTTTTAGCGTGGGCATTAGCGCCCTAACCTTCACCGCCTGCCTCCATTGCTTTATTTTATCAGGGCTTGTTTCGTTGTAACGTATAGCTGCCTGTTGAATTTCACGTATCGACGGCTCACCTTTGAGCACCTCAGCAATGGTCCGCTTATTTGATGGGGCACTAAAATAGGCGCTTTCAAATAAGCCTTTTGATGTGGCCAGATAAATTTCTCCGCCAGGAGAAAAAGCTACCCAAAATATTTCATCCGAATAAATACCCTCAAAGATTTGTTTCGCTGAATTCGCCTTTAAATCAGCTTTAAAAAATCCTTTTAGGGTTCCGGCGTAAATAGAATTCTCTTCCAGCTTAGTCTGTGCCAAAGAAACAATATTTAAACTATCTAAACTACCCAGATAAAGTTTATTCCAATTTTCTCCTTTATCTTTAGATAAAAAAATCCCATTAGTCGCGCCAAGCCAAATTTTATTTTTATCAAAAATATCAACTTTTACGATATTCGCGATTATACCGCTTCCTTCCTCGCCTTCAACTTCCTGATCCCGCAAAACAAATATCCGTTTAATATTATCTTTATCTTTCAGAAAATATATTCCCTTATTTGTAGCAAGATATAAACCATCTTCGGCTGGTTCAATATAATTAATTGCGATGGCGTCAGTTAAGCCGCCGATTTTTTGCCATTTCAAAATATCCTCGGAACTAAAATAAAGCCCGCCGGTGGTTCCAACATATATTCCATCTTTATATTTGGCAACGCATAGGATAGAATCCTCATCAGCGCAACGAAAGACCATATCTATTTTATCGGTTATTTTATACAAATGCCTTGTGGCAGCAACATAAGCGGTATTAGCACTAACCGAATCAAAATTAATATGCGATAGCTCTTCGTCTTTAAAAACATAAATTTTTTGAAACTTTTTCCCTTTATTAATGCTTTTAAAAAGTGCATTTTTTGAACCAACATAAATGAGGTTTTCATCAAATGGCGAGATGGCAATTCTTTTTATGTGCGCGTCATCGATGTCTTGTACATTTACAAAAACCGCAAATGCACTATGAGGCAGGCCTAAGAAACAGATAAGAAGCAACAGTTTTCTGCAAACACCTCTCAAATTACTCATATAACCTCCATTATCCCTATCACTATATTTTTATGATGCCGGATAATCATGCTAAGAACAATGTATTTTGATTAACATAAATTTGATGATTTGTCAAATTGTTTTTTATTTTCATCAATACACAATTGGGAAAATATTTTATTTTAATCATTACAAAAACCAATTTTTCCTTTTGGCTTTTGTGGAACAGGCTCCATAAGCTCACGGATGACATCAAAAATAGCTTCTATTTCTTTATCGTGATCTTCGACTTTTCGTTCTAATTCGTTCAACTTGATGGCCAACTTTTTATGATTAAAAAATATTTCGCGTAATTTGATAAATATACGCACAATAGCTATATTAATTTGTATTGCGTGTTCGCTATTCAAAACACTAGAAAGCATCAAAATGCCGTGCTCTGTAAAAACGCTGGGTGTTACCGTCGAATGTTTTAAAGTTTTGAACCGGTCACAATTTGTGACCAGTTTATCTTTTTCTTTATTTGTTAACCTAAACATAAAATCTGCCGGGAATCTGCCTGTATTTCTTTTAACTGCTTGATTTAATACTTTCGTAGAAACTCCATACAGCTCAGCTAAATCCCTATCAAGCATTACTTTTTGCCCTCTAATTAAATAGATTTTTTGTTTAACCATTTCTTCAATGTTCATAACGCTTTTCATAGCTCTCCCATCTTGAAGTCACAATTTGTGACTTCAAGTTTTCGTAATTAATAGTTTTTCTTCCTGTAAAGACCCATCCCTAACTTTGAGGTCACAATTTGTGGCCTCAAAAGAGCTTGCGCCAGGCGTAAGCTGCCTTGGCGCAAGCTTAAGGCAGATATTTAGTCGGCCTGGTACGCCGCAAGCACGATTTTATTGATGGTTTCGCGGACTTCAGGCGTTAGTGGGAAGACATTGTCATACCATTTGCCATTTTTACCTTTTTCCTGCGGCACACCAACAAACAAACCATTCTTTCCGTCAACAATCCTGAAACCTTTGACCACAAGTTGATCGGAAATTGAAAGATCACACATAGCCTTTAAAGCGCCGGTGCCGTCAAACTTATGAAGCCTTGAAACTTTAAACTCCAATTCCATGGTAAGCCCCTCCCCTTTCTTAAAAACGGTGATTTAGATACTTTTAAACCCCTTTACTTAATAGACGTAAAAGAGGCAAAAATTCTTTCAAAAATTTTTAAAATTTTTTCTTGACGAAAGTGTTGATTTATATAGGGTAATTTTGAGTAGAAGGGTGGGTTTACAAATCTTTTTTAGAAAATCTATCTTTCAGGCGTTCTGATATTTCATCGTCGTCATCGTGAGAATGCTTTCGCCAGGAACCTATAACCATAATAAGAGTGCGCGCCTGTTCGCTATCAATTGCCCAGCGAAATCCGCAAATTAACCCTGCGGCTAAAAATTGCATAAAATACCTATGGATTACAAAAGATAGGCCAAAAAATATTATCGCTGCCGCAAGAAACAAATTTTTCTTTAACTTTCGTTTTTTAGCCACTGGAAAAGTTTTATTATCTTTGCCGGGTTTCACAAAGCCTTTTACCCTCTCAACTAAATCTTCAGGTAAACGTGGCAAAGTTTTACCCCCTTGCATACTTTCTGCCTCATATGCCAGGCTAAGCTGAGAAAGACAAAACCCGCAGCCACTAATGTGGCCTTCTAAAGTTTTTAGCTCATATTCGGACAGCTTTTGCTCCAGGTAGTCCAGCAAAACTTTTTCAGAAGGGCAATCAACACTTTTCTCCATACTGTTTTCTCCTAAACTTGCTTTTAGGTATTGTTTTATGATGTTTTCGCCTTCCGTCATCTGCCTCTCCTCTTTAATAGACGTATCAACCGGCTATTTTCTTTCATTTATTTTTAATTATTTTATTCCCTTTTTTTCTAATTCTTTCTTAAGTTTTTCCTTGACGCGGGCAATTGTGGTAGAAACCGTGTTAATCGAAACACCAAGCATATCGGCAATTTCTTGATGCGTTTTACCATCAAAAAGATTTAAAGAAATAATAATTTTTTCTTTATCCCGAAGGCCATCAATGAGCTCTTTTACTATTCCGGTTATTTCTCTACTAAGCAATTGCTGGCTGCATTCGTTATCCGCAAAAACAAATCCGGCAGCGAAATATTGATTGGAACTGATTTTTTCCCGCATAAAATCAATCGTCTTATTTGAAGCGACCATTGCCAGCCATCCGCTAATTAATTTTGTATCTTTTATTTGAACAAGTTTATCATTCTCAAGAAGCGTAAGAAATACTTCCTGAAAAACATTCTGCGCATCGTATTCATTAAAACTAAACGAACTTGCGCTAAAACGTTTTTTGATTGCCCAATAAATCAACTTAGCATAGCGCTCAACAAAAATATCCCAAGCTTTTTTATCTTTATTTATGCACCGGACTATTAGCTCTGCTTCATCCATATATAAATATTTTCTGGACAAAAAATCAGGTAGGCATTTTAACTTCGATGGGGATAACAGATGTTGCGGTATAAAATCTCTAAATAAAAACAGTGCCGAGAGAGGGAATTGAACCCCCCACGCAAGGATTTTCAGTCCTTCGCTCTACCGACTGAGCTATCTCGGCACTTAAAATGCCCCTTACGGGACAACGATTGTCAAAAGTTGAGCTTCAAGCGAAACCCTGCACTAATACCGCCATAGGCGGTATTAGTGCGAGGATGGATAGGGAATTATAGCATAGGAAAGCGTATGCGCAACCAATTTTTAATGAGCGCAACATTTTTTCGAGCCGGTAGTGGCGAAGAAAAAATGTTAGCGCGAATTATCCCGAAGTGCTCTCAAAAAATATCGAACAAGTACTCTTGTGAGAGATTTTTTGAGTATACAGGCACTTCGGGGTAATGAAACACTCGCTCAAACGCCAGAGCAAAATTATCTAAGATAATTTTGTCGCATCTTCTGCGAGGCGGGGTCACGAAGGTTTAATGACTGGTTTTATGAATACTAAAAGAGGTTTCTCTGTTTGCGGTTTTAATATGATTGCGGATTCTCGCGCGGTCTTCTGAATCGATTTTGGTAAATTTTAAGCCCACTGCAAAAGGATAGTAAATATTATCCCTGTCATTCTGCCACATTACCTTGGCGGTAGCTAAAATCGGCGGTGTAAACTCATGTAGTTGGAAATTTAAATCGACAATCATACCGGGGAGAAGCCTTTGCAAGGTTGCAAGGCGTATGCCTTCTTCGCAAATGTTTTCGCTACGAGAAGACATTCCTAAATGGCTTTTAGAAAATCTGAATCTTACAATTGACGATTTGCTCAATCTATGATAATTACGCTTCTCTATCATTAATTTTTAATTTATCATATTGCTTCATTATGTCAACAATAGATAAAAATATTTTCTAAAAATTATTCTTCTTCGCCCATCGCAAAATAAAACGCTGTTAGGGCTTCGAAGCAATAAACCTTAACAAAACTTTTTAAAAAATATTTCGCTATTTACGGTAAAAAGGTTCACTTTTTTACCTTTTCTTTTTCCAGAAATTGCATCTTTAAACCTTCTCTAAATTTTTTAATTGCCTCATCAATGTCGCTTTTCGGCCGGTTTTTAACTTTCATGGAAACAATGTATAAAGCATAGGGAGTGGCTATTGACAGATTTTTATCATCACTGTAAAAATCATCAAGCATCGCAGCAAGCCCATTGTAATCGGTTGAAGGATAAACCTCCCTGGCACGATCCGTATTCATAACCTGCGAACCAGCAATAATACCCTGAACGAGTACCATGCGCATCGTTCGGCCCTCTATATATCGATTAAGCAATTTCCAGCCGTTGCCGTTAAGAGCTTCTGTTTGTTGAGCATACAAATTACCCGTGACTAAAAGATAAATTATCAACAGAAATAAGCTTTTTTTCATCTTTAACCTCCCGAGGTTACCATTTTTTAAATATAAATACCGTAGCTAAAATGATCAACAAAAATCCTACTGCGTGGTTCCATTTTAAGCCCTCTTTAAGATAGGTAACAGAAAAAATACTAAAAACTATTAAGGTTATAACTTCCTGTATTGTTTTAAGCTGGGCCGCACTGTACTCGTAATGGCCGATGCGGTTTGCTGGGACCTGGAAACAATATTCCACAAACGCGATAAGCCAGCTTATAAATATCACAATCCAAAGAGGAGAATTTTTATACTTTAGATGCCCATACCAGGCAAAAGTCATAAAAATATTTGAAACAAATAAAAGCGCTACTGTCCTCATTTCTACCTCTAATAAAACTAGAAAACGCTGACCATAGCTTTTGAGCCACAATCAGCGTCTTCATTGTTTTTTTATTTTAACTACTCAACATGAATAAGTATTTTCTTACCGGCTTTGAGCTTATTTGGATTTTTAATTACATCCTTATTCATTTCGTAAATATTTTTCCAACGATGACCGCTGCCCAATTCGCGCTTGGCTATCGTCCAAAGAGAATCGTTCTTTTTAATCGTATATTCTTTTGTTGAAACTTTAAGTTCACTTTCAACCGGCTCTTCCTGCTCTTCAATGTACTTACCTTCCTCTATCATTTTTGCGTCAGCAGGAAGATCTTCATTTTGGCTACCTCCTCCGGCATAAGGAATCATTACTTCCTCAACCTCGGCAATCATAAACTGGGCATTTCTGTCTTTCTGCATACCCTCTAAATCAGTCACAGATGAAATAGCATCAAGTTTGCCCCTGCTTATAATGCGAATTCTTTCTTCAGGAATTCCGTTATCAATCATAAAATTCTTTACAACCTCAGCGCGCTTACGGCCAAGTTCTAAATTGTAATTCTCAGAACCACGCACATCACAATTACCGGTTATAAGAATGTCAGCCTCTTTATTCTTTTCAAGAGTTTTTACCGCACTATCCAGGATAATTGTCGCATCCTCTCTTAATTTAGAGCTGTTATAACCAAAATATACTTTTACATTTTTAATTATCTTTTTAATAAGCAAAGACGCTCTTTTTTCCTGCGGCTGTGGAGGCGGCAGCTCTTCTTCCTTATAATCAAAAATTATCTTATAAACATAAATATAACCACGATTACCCCATGGCCTTGCCTCGCCCGGCGTAGCCGGCCACCACCAATAACCGCCGGTTACTTCATCCTTCACAGGAGATGGCTTTGCATCTGAAGGCCACCAGGTAAATTTTTCCTGTAATTTTTTTAAATCTTCTTTCTTTCTTTCCTCGTTAGTACCGGCAAATACGCTGCCGATAACAAAAGAAAAAACAAGGCCGGATAAAATTAATTTTTTCGCTGCTGATAAATTTTTACTCATAAAATATTTTCTATTGCTGAATGTATTTCTGCAATTTTGACCAAGTTTGTTTACCCACTACCCCATCAGCTTTGAGCTCATTAGCTTTTTGAAATTCTTTTATGGCTTCTTTTGTTTTTTTGCCAATTTTTCCATCCAGTGTTCCGGCATAAAATCCGGCATTCTTTAATGCTGCTTGAATGTTTTTTGGTGTAACTTTGGTAATATCCACTTCCGCGGCATTAACTATTTCGCCTGATTCAGAAGCCTTTCCTTTAGATAATTTTTCTTCCAAATCGCGAATTTCTTCATCTTTATATTGTAATTGTTTTTCTAAATCTGAAATTTTTTCCTGTAACTCCTGCGCCTGAGAACCCGCAGTTACGCCTTTTTTACCGGTTGCGCATCCGACCAATCCAAGAATCAGTATGCTTGAAAAAATAATCCTTAAAAACATTTCGAACCTCCTTTTTAAATCAGAGAATACTTATTGTTAAATTTAGATTATTCTATGCTTTCTTCTGTAAATGTCAAATAAGAAAACGGATAGAAAAACCAAGCAAAGCCTTCCATAAATCTCCGGCCTATCCATAAGGATGGCCCTTCCTATTCCTTTAAAGGAAAGGGCCTACCCATCAGGGTGTCCTGTTAGACTTTAAGGCGGGGTATTAGCACGGCTAACCCCCAAGCGGCACACCTTATAAACCCCGCCTTAAAAGGGGAGTTTTAGCGCCGCGAGGAATAAATTTGTAGGGAACGGTTTAAAACCGTTCCCTACTTTGAAATAAAAATCCGCTTGTTTACTTTTGGGATTATCTTAATTCTTAATTGCTGTTGATGCTGATTCAGCAGATTTATTCAAATAAGTTCTTAATTTATCCCATGTTTTTAGGCCAACCTTGCCGTCAGCGGTTAAACCATTTTGCTGCTGGAACTCTTCTATGGCTTTCTTCGTCTTTGGGCCTATTTTTCCATCAACATTTCCTGTATACAACCCGGCATTTTTCAAAGCAGTTTGAATATTTTCTGCGCTTGGTTTTTCAGGCGCGCTTGCAGTTTCTACCGGAATCTGGGCTGATAACGCGTCTTTCCCCATTTCAACAGGAACGCCTTCTTTGGTAGTCATGATTGTCCCTTGAGGCTGAGCGTCAAGCGTTACAGGATTTGTCTCTAAGGAAATTATTTCTGATTCAAGAGGCGCATCTACCTTCTTTTCGGCTTTTTTCGCGCAAGAAACGCTAAACGTTAATGCAAACACCACGAGATACACAAGTTTTTTCATCTTCCTCTCCTTCTGGTTATTAAAAAATCTTTTATGCCTCCCTGTTTCCCCTAAAATATTAACTAACCAAGATCGACTTTGCCACATTCGTGCCATCACTCTTTTCTTCATAAATTACCGTTACCTTGTTACCCGCTTTTAAATCGGAAATACTTAAAGTCGAATCTTGACTGGTAATCATCGTATCATCGTCAATGGTGAGCGCAACTTCCTGGAAAGAACCATTGTTTTCATCTTGAGATATTTTTACAACTACAGTTTTAGCGGTGGTATTTACAGAAATTACTTCCCCTGAACCTTCCTTTACAAAAATTTCTTCTTTTGATTGTTCAACAGGAGAAACACTTGCGCTTCGAGCAAAGGAATTAACTAAACCTAATTGTCCTAACATCATTAAACATAAAACAGATAATACAATTCTTGTCAACTTAATCATAACTTTTACTCACCCCCTCTTTTTTTAATGAACTCATCATTTTTCCGAGCCTATAGTGGCGAAGGAAAAATGATAGAGTGAATTAACCCCGCTCAAACGCTGAAAAATTATCACGTAGTCCCTGGAATTTCTTATTCCAGGGAAAGAGAATTTTTCAGCCTCTTTTTGTGAGGCGGGGTAATGAGATTAATACTCAATCCTAGACTGCCCAAAAAAGCAGCCATAGCCCAGAAAAAATATTGGCTTCATTTATAAATTACAGAAATTTTATAAATTGTCAAGATTTTTAGCATAGTTACGATAACTGGCTTTTATCTCATCCAATGTATCGCAGCCAAATTTATCCAAAAGGCTTTCCGTTATCGCTATTGCGCACATACTTTCCGCGATTACCCCACAAGCGGCTATAGCGCAAGTATCGGAACGCTCAACTATGGCTTTTTCTTTTTTCTTTGTTATAACATCCACAGAATTGAGCGGTTTTCTTAAAGTTGCAATGGGTTTCATTGCTATTCTTACAACAATTGGTTCTCCTGTGCTTATGCCTCCTTCAATCCCGCCTGAATTGTTCGTACTTCTGTAAAAACCTTTGGGCTTTGTGTAATAAATCTCATCATGAGACGCGGAGCCGGTTTTTTTTGCGTATTCAAAGCCAAGGCCGACTTCTACCCCTTTTATCGCGGGGATGCTCATATGATAAAAACTAAGTTTCGCGTCAAGCCGGTTATCAAAATGCATAAAAGTTCCAAGGCCGCAAGGTACACCATCTATCCAGATTTCCGCAATGCCACCTAAGCTGTCTTTAAGGCTTTCAGCTTTTTCAATTTCACGAAGCATTAGCTTCTCTGCTACTTGATCTATACAATTTAACTGAGAATTTTTTATTTTGTTTTTTATATCAGAAACACTTTTGGGCTTAACCAAAGAAACCGCTTCTCCTACACTGCTTGTAAAACTTGCAATATCTATTTCGAAACTTGAAAGCAACTGCTTGCATATCGCGCCGGCGGCAACACGGCCGACTGTTTCGCGCGCAGAAGCACGTTCAAGCATATTTCTAATATCAGCTTCTTTATATTTAAGCGCTCCGGCTAAATCCGCGTGTGCCGGCCGCGGTATGGAAAGTAAAGGCAAATCATCTTTATTTTGCGTAAATATTTTTACATCCTTATTTCTTAATAATACAGTTATGGGGCTTCCAAGAGAAACTTTATTGCGAAGGCCGGAAACTATTTCTATTTTATCATCCTCAATAAACATTCGTTTCCCGCGGCCCGCGCCCTGCATCCGGCGCTTTAATTCATAATTTATAAAATCTTGTTCTATCTTAACACCTTTTGGAAAACCTTCTATTATGACAGCAAGATATTCACCATGTGACTCTCCTGCGGTTAATATGCGCATGTTCTACCTCCACACTTTTTCTTTACCCCGGCTCGCAGGGGATGTCAAAAAATTATGTTCCATAATTTTTTGACGCTCGCCGGGGTTAATTCGCGCTAACATTTTTCCTGCGCCATGCCTGTCTACGACAGTCTAGGCTTGAAAAAATGTTGCGCTCATTAAAAAATAAATCCTACAAATTTCTCTATCTGATTTCCCCAAAAAAACATAACCGTAGCCGCTAAAGAAAGATATGGTAAGTAAGGGATAAGATGTGATTTCTTAAAAAATATCGCAACCACTGAATAAGCAAGCGCGAAAAATGGCGCAAGAAAAAAAACAAAAATAACCGCTTTCAGGCCCAGGAAAACTCCCACCAAACCCATAAAATCAACATCACCTAAACCGAGCGATTCTTTTTCTCCTTCAATTGATTCTTTCTTGCGAAACGCGAGATATAAATTAATAAATATATCACCAAAAAATTTAAAAAGATAAGTAAAGCCCAGGCCAAAAATCAACGCTTTAAGGCTGCTATATATCGGCAGCTGGTTTAAACCGCTAAAACTTCCGGACTTTACTAAATTTACAGTAATCACAAAATCAAACAACAACCCAACTAAAATTCCGATAAAACATAGGTAAGCAGGTATAGCGTGATAATCAATATCTATAAAGGAGACAACAATAAGCAGAGAAAAAAAGAACATATACTTTATAAGCTCTAAAGAAAAACCGGAATGAAAGTAAAGCGCTAAGAAAAATACGCCGGTAATTACCTCCACCAAAGGGTATCTAAAAGATATTTTTTCTTTACACTTACGGCACCGGCCCCAAAGGATAAGATAGCTTACCACTGGTATGTTATCGTAAAAATGTATTGGGGCTTTGCAATGCGGGCAGTGTGAGCCGGGTTTTATAATTGACATATCTTTCGGCAGCCTATGAATGCAAACATTCAAGAAACTACCGACAAGGGTTCCAAAAATAAAAACAAAAATTTTATTTATGATTTCCGGCATTCTTTAACCCCTCCTTAAGTGCTTTACACATAACATCAACAGGTGCCGCTTTTCCTGTAAAATATTCAAAAGCAATCGCACCTTGGTATAAAAGCATACCTAAACCATTTGATGTTTGTGCACCTATTTTTCTCGCTAATGCTATCAATTTTGTCTCCGAAGGATTATAAATAAGATCATAAACAAATAAATTTTTGTGCAGCATTTTCTCCGTAACAAGACAAGGATCTTCGGGCTTCATGCCTATCGGAGCCGTATTAACAAGCAGATCTTTCTCTTGAATTTTAAGTTCCTCTATCTTATCTACAGCATATATAGGAAAATCAGGAAATAAACTTTTTATTAAATCCACTATATTCTGTGATTTACTTTTGTCAATATCGCATATAGCTATCTCTTTAGCTTTAGCATTCGCCAAAACAAAAGTAACAGCGCGTGATGCGCCTCCGGCACCTAATATAGCTACTCGTTTATTTTCAGGTTTACCGTTTTTCTCTACTAAATCCCTGTCAAACCCCGGTATATCAGTATTAAATCCTTTCAAAATACCGTTTTTGACTATTATTGTATTTACTGCTTTTATTTGCTTAAGATGAAAAAATCCCTTATCAATTTCGACAAAATTTAATACTTTTTCTTTATAGGGAACTGTAACATTTATGCCGGAAATATTTTGCTCTTCTAAAGAAGTGATAAATTTTTCTAAATCTTGCGGTTTGGTAGCAAATAATTTATATTCCGCGTTAATATTAAGATAGCGGAACGCGGCGTTATGCATTGCCGGGGAAAGGCTATGACTCACCGGAAAACCTAACAAACCGTATATGGCGGGAGTTTTAGACATTTTTATATATATTTAAATTAAAATGAGTCTGCCGAAATAACCAATAATCAAGATGCAAAGTATCTCCTGCAATCTGAAAGATTGCGGGGACTAAATCCTCGGAATTTTCCTAAAAGGAAAATTCCAGAGGGCAAACAAATTACAATATACAAATAACAAATTACAAACAAATCACAATTCCAAAATTACAATGACCAAACAGGTTTTGTTTACAATTTTGGGATTGTTTATTGTGTGTTGTTTGTAATTTGTTCATTGTAGTTTGTTTATTATTTGGGTATTGTAACTTGGAACTTGGTTATTCCTTCAAGTATTTATTCTATATTAACGCCAACGATGTTCCAAAAATCATGCCATTGGGTTTGACCAAAATTACTGAAAGGGTTGGAATAATGCTCAATAAGATAACCCTCTATTTCATCTTTCGTGCGGTATCTTTTTTGGCCATATTTACTTTTACTGTCTGCTATCGGATCATAAATGAGCCCCCAGAAATGCCGCCAATCCGAAGCAGTAAAATCTCCAAAAACCCAGGGGATATATTGACGCAAAATCGACTCTTTCTCTATATAGGTAACTCTTTTTTTACGCGAAGGGGAAAGGTCCATGCCTATATTTTTTTTCTTTGTTGTTATAAGCTTGGAAGTTTCTTTGAGGAATTTTTGCACATTACCCTGGAAAGGATAAGTTGTGGCATTATTTTTAAAGTAAATGACAAGCGATATGACAACCACCACAACAAGTATGGCAATCACGTTAATGATATAGCGCATAGTTTTATTTAACTAAAACCTTAATCATCTATCTTCTATCGTCTTTCGTTCATCTGTATAAATTTTAAGCGATTCTATTGACTGCGTCTAAATACGCTTTAGCTGAAGCTTCTATAATATCCGTGCTTGCGGCTTTACCGGCGATCAACTTTCCTTTTACATTTATCTCAACTCGCGCAAGCCCTTGAGCGTCTTTACCTTTAGTTACCGCTTCCAGGCTATAGGCAATCAGTTTTGTTTTTATCTTAGTAATTTTATCAATTGCTTTATAGCAGGCGTCTACCGGCCCATCGCCGCATGATGATGCTTCATAAATTTTATTTTTATGCTTTATTTTCACAGTGCTTTGAGCTTCTTTTTTTGTTTCAGAAGAAATTTGTATTGATACAAGCTTATAACTTTTTTTCTTTTCACCGGTTTCTTCAGTAACCAAAGCTATTAAGTCGTCATTAAAAATTTCTTTTTTCTTATCGGCTAATTCTTTAAATCTCTTAAAAATAAGCTCTGTCTTTTTATCATCAAACGTAAAACCAAGAGTTTTTAATCTTGCTATAAGCGCATGCCTGCCAGAATGTTTTCCAAGCACGAGTTCACTTTTCTCAATGCCAACAACTTTAGGATCCATTATCTCGTAAGTTGTCCTCTGTTTTAGCATTGCGTCCTGATGTATGCCTGACTCATGGCGAAAAGCATTTTCCCCCACAATAGCTTTATTGGGAGGAATAACAAAACCAGTAAGCGTGCTTACAATACGCGAAGCACGAGAAATTTCTTTTGTGTCTATGTTATTACAAAAATTGCCAAAGACATCTTTGCGAACCTTCAAAGCCATAACCACTTCTTCCAAAGAAGCATTTCCGGCACGCTCACCTATTCCATTAATTGTACAATGTGCCTGCCGGGCTCCGGCAAGTATCGCGGAAAGTGAATTAGCCGTAGCCATTCCCAAATCATCGTGGCAATGGATTGAGATAACCGCTTTGTTTATATTAGGCACATTTTCCAATATGGAAGATATTAAAAAATTAATCTCTTGTGGATAACTGTAACCGACGGTATCCGGAATGTTGATTGTTTTTGCGCCCTCATTTATTGCCGCCTCAATTACCCTAAAAAGAAATTCCTTACCGGTACGGGTTGCGTCTTCCGGAGAAAATTCTATATCATCAAAATATTTACGCGCCATTTTTACTGAATTTATCGCAAGTTGTAAAATTTCATCTTCTGCTTTCTTGAATTTATACTGCAGATGAATTTTAGAAGTTGCCAAAAAAAGATGAATACGAGGATTTTTTGCCTTTTGCAAAGACCCTTTTGCTGCTTCTATATCTGCCTTAATGCATCTCGCCAAACCACAAACGACACAACTCCTAATTTTTTGCGAAATATCACGAACCGCGTTAAAGTCACCCGGGCTTGCGATAGGAAAACCCGCCTCAATAACGTCTACGCCTAATTTTTCAAGCTGATAAGCAACTTCTATTTTCTGCTCAGCCGTCAAAGACGCCCCAGGCGCTTGCTCCCCATCTCGTAATGTTGTGTCGAATATCGTTATTTTTTCCATATTTATCTCTAATTTATCTAGATAATCGAAGATAGAAGGGCGAAGATTGAAATTAAATATTTTCTATCCTCTATCTTCTATCTTCGATTTTCTCTTACATTTTACTTATTTCTTCATCCACGGCATCATTTCACGTAACTGCTTCCCCACTTGCTCGATTTTATGCTCA
>Ga0172381_10002698_pt1 | contig 19336 bp, 29 predicted proteins | sample Leawel6488metaG_FD_119754 | JGI IMG/M metagenome (GOLD analysis project Ga0172381, IMG submission 119754) | Leachate microbial communities from a municipal landfill in Southern Ontario, Canada - Leachate well 64-88 metaG | ecosystem: Engineered > Solid waste > Landfill > Unclassified | place...
CCCTTGTTTTGTTCTTCTAGTAGTTTATCGACTATTGGTGCGTCTTTTTGGCAATAAAATCTACAAATCCAACCGGGAAAATACTCCTCTGCTTCCGCGATGTTCTCATAGGCTCCATCATTGTATAGCGAATGTGGTCCGTAAACCGAAAAAGATATTAGTTTTTTCATAGTTCATCCTCTATCGCGTATAGCTTTTGACACGAATCGTTAATCTTTGTACAAGCATACTGTGTGAATCCCCAATGAGGCTTGTTGTTGTAGGTGATATTACCCTCGTAATGATCATAAGTCCTGTCTTTGCCGTGGTATATATGAACATAGGGTTGATTGCAAAATTCTAGATGTGCCCCATGGTTGTGCATATTCCACAAGATTTCGCCATCCATGCCCGTTTGAAATGTTTTTCTGTGGTTCGCACTTTCCTCATTATAACCACGTCCATACTCAACCATACATCGCTGTGTGCAAAGCAGGAAGTCACCCGAATAGGTGCCACAGACAATAGCATCGCTTGCGTATGGTTTATGTAAATCTTGACAACCCATATATCTTCTATCGTTGTCGTTGATAATAACCTGCTCTCTATATCTAGCTCTGTAAAATTTTTGATGATCTAATCCATTGGCTATTAAAGCAGATATTTCTGCAGCAAGCTTAGCTGTTACGAATGTGTCTGAATTTAAAATCAGTATATTACTATACTTACATCTCCTAAGACCAACATTTTTGGCGAAGTATTCAAAATAAATATTTTCTGGCAGCTTTTCCGCCCTGACCAGTGATGCGTCTACCAAGGTTTCGTGTACATATGGATGACTAAATATCCACTGAAAATCTTCTAACTGGCACAACGGCTCTTTAATTGGGTTCCACTCTATTATGTGATAATCCAATACAACTTCGACTGTTTGGAAGTTTTTGATTGTTTCTTCGGTCGCAACCCGCATCCTTTCTAGGAAATTGCCACCATAATTATCGTTTCTTCCTGTCGTTATTATGCTTAGCATTTCTAATCCCGTCTTATGAATTTGTGTGTATTAATATACGGCTTGACGGAGTTTATTGACATGACTGATTACGCACAAGAAATCGTGCCATCTGGCGGCTATAGTAATGGCAACATAGTTTGGGGCTTCCCACGTAGTTATATTACCAAAACTATTGCTGGTATTGATAATCAAAATACCCTATCACAACCCGTAGTCACTCATGATTATCTTTATCAAATTTACGATGGCGAAACTAGTTCTGTTGCTAGTGGTGCAGTTTTTCAGCCACCTCGATACAACGATACAGGTTTGTTTAAATCTGACATTACCGTCAATAGCGGTGTGGCTGTGCTTACCGTCGAAGGTCGCATTAGCGATGATGACCTATGGACATCGATCACCACAGCCTCTGGCTCTTCTAATACAGAAGAATCATTTGCTACACTTACATCGATCGATCTATTGCCAAATATGAGGGTCAATCTTAGTGCTTCCGGTACGGTAGAAGTTTCGGCGTGGTTACTAGAGAACGATTGAGTTTACCACACAGGCCGTATTGATGTAGTGGATTAAGCCACTATCGTCAACTTTCGCACCCCTAGCTTCGTGTATGTGACCAAAGATGTGATACTTTGGCTTGATCAACTTAACCAATCGTCCTAACTCTGCACATCCTACAGACTGTTGGTTTCTGTTAGTGATATCTAGTACGCTCTTGGGTGGCCCATGTGTTGCCACAATATCTACTGTTTGATTAGTAAACTTATCATACATTTTATCAAAAAACTCTTGTGCGTCGATAGGATTTTCTGGCCCATTAAACGCCCATGACAAAAAATATGGTGTCCAAGAGTTGCACAACACCTTAAGATTGGTGTGTTTAGTGGTGATAACGTCGTTTGTTACAATGTGTATGATTTTGTTTTTTAATTTTGGTATAAGTTGATCTAATTTATGTTGGTATTGCTCAAACAGAAAGTCGTGGTTGCCTGGAATAATAATTATCTCTGGAGTGTCTATACTTTCTAGCCATTCTTCACCAATATCTTGCCACCACATCTTTTGTGAATCGCATTCTAACTGGCGACACTGTGGTTGTCTACCAAAGAATGTTCGTAGGATATCCCCACAATGGATCAACAAATCACACTTGGGGATAGTCGGTGTGTCGCCATGCGTGTCTGATGTTGTCGCTATGATCATATATCCAAACCCTGTTGTCTTAAAACCTTAGCAATATCTGGTGGTCGGTGATCAGACGGCTTAATCCATTTGCCATAGTCATTAAGATGACCATCGCCGTCGAACTTAGCTAGATTATTTTGATCCACTTCTTCAAGGAGTTCAACATCGTCAATCCCGAAGTCACTTAATGTGCCTATTGTTACCACACTTAAGTCCGCACAACCATCTGCTACCTTTATAATATCTTCTGCTGTAAATGAGGATGGTTTTAACACTACGTCTAGCGTACTACCATCTAAGACATTGTTACAGCCAATCGTATCGTTAGATATAAGTTGACAACCGAGAGCAACTATTGTCTCCATTGCCTCTTCATAAATCAACTTAGCTCTTAGAAGTCTAGTTGCTCCATCTGGCACGACCACGTGCTTTGGCAATGGTTGTCGGTTGGGTATCTTGGATGTCATTGCATCTATTCTTTTTTGATGTTCGCTTCTCATAAATTCTCTTACTAGTCATTAAGTAGTGTTTTTGCCCATTGTGAAGCCATGGCTTTTGCTATTCCTACATATGTCTTACTGCGTAGCTTAGGTCTTTCTGGTGATGGCCCCATTTTCCAAACTCTTTGTGCTCTACCGTCAACTATATTAGTAGGCACTAACAAAGGAAGATTTTTCAGCCATAGGCATGTAGATTTAGTTTCGCCATGTCCAAACTGCCACGGTTGGATAATTTGGTCTGGTTTACGATATTTAGATGACATAATTCCTATGGGGTTTTCTATAGATATCTTATCACATGGTGCATTAGCAATAGACATGAAAAACTCTATAGCTCGCTGCTGACGTCCATCTGCTATTTTTTCTTTAAACCACCTAGCCCCACTTACTGCCAAATCCGTATACGGAGGAAAAGCAATAATGCCAGACCAGCGTTGTTTTAGCAATGGTATAACATCTTGTTGCAAATGCCATTCTGGATGGTCTCCGGAACACGGGGTGATATCACACGAATATGCTTCTACACCTAGTTGACGCAACTCTATAGTAACAGTCTGGCTTTCCTCGCATGCTACAAGTACCTTACCCAATTGTAACTCCAATAGTTATAAACACTTAGACCATCCGCAGTTTTTACAGATAACACACCCACACTCTCGAACCAGCTCCGAATGACAATCTGGACATTTTTCACCCTCTTTGGTGCCATCTGGGATATATTTTTTCAGTGCTCTAGCAAGAGACTTGGCAAAACTTTGAAGGTCGCCATCTACCTTTTCAAGCTGCTTTACAACCTCATGAATAGCCACGTTGCTTCTTAATAATAAAGATGTTAATCGCGTAAGCCCTTCTTCTGTTTCGGTGACAAATGTGTTGATATCATTGATATCCTCTGCATGGCCATCAAAGATAATCCTATACTTGCTTCGCACCTTAACTATTTTAGCTTTTTTGATATTCTTGTCGATGCATCCATTTTTACCAGCAAAAACTTCATACGGTTTATTATTGATGAGACCAACTAATACAAAGTATTCCTCTGATTGCCATTGTCCATCTTCGCCTTTGTGTGCCACTTTGATATGGTAAACATCGCATTCGACCTCTTTGGGTCTTTCAGTAACCAACTTTGTCTTATCTTCCTTGTTGATTAAAACTCCGCTTCTACATTTATCTCGATAGACGGTTATGCCTTTGCATCCAGACTTCCATGCGGTCATAAAGATCTGACTGACCGTGTCTTCTGTCACGTTTTCTGGCAAATTGACCGTAGATGAAATTGAATGATCTACATGTCTTTGTGCAGCCGCCTGTAGCTTAACCCTGTTGATCCAGTCGATATCATTGGCACACGCTTTAGACCATGGTGATTTACCTAGGTCTGTCTCACCTGTTACTTCCATCCAATCTTGAACGGCCCCCATAAATACTTCATACTCTTGCCATTTGTCACCACTTTGGTCAACAAAATCTACTCTGACATTGGTATCATTAGGGTTGATCTTACGTCTTCTAATATATGGCATGATCGAGAATTGTGGCTCAATGCCACTAGAAGAGCCATGGTGATTTATCAGCTTGGCCAAGATCGACACACTACCCGCAGGAGAGGTCGTTAGCAACGCTATGTTTCTTCGTCCATATTGTTGCATTTCTTGCCATAGCTCTTTGTCTTCTTCTTTGATCCTGAGTAAAAATGGGTTATCTTTTTCTAGATCAGTATTAAAATGTTTGAACGCCCCAAGTTCTTTAGCCATATCGACAGAAGAGCGATAACAACCAAGCTTGATGGTCTTATAGATTGCTTCTGTAGTGGCGATGGATGCTGCCGAACCATATTCGATACCGATGGCTGCTAAAGTATCACCTAGGGCTGTGATCCCTGTGCCTGTTCTACGACCTTCGCGGCATGTTTGTAACATCTTTTGCCAAAGCAGAAGCTCTCTACTCTTTGTCTCTTCATCTTCCGGATCTTGCTGAATTTTTTGAATAATTCTTTCTATGTTCTCGCATTCTAAGTCCACCATATCGTCCATAAGTCTTTGGGCAATAATGGCGTCATTATATAACAAGTTGAAATCGATATAAGCATCTGGCTTAAATGGATTTACGACATAATAGAATAGATTCAGTAGCAACAATCTACACGAATCACCGAACGATAGTGGTAGTTCAGAGCAATTGTGTGCTGTAATACCATTAGCATCAAACTGACTTACAATATCTACTGTGCAATCGTATACATCTTCTGCATATAACAACGATATGGATTTAATTTCGTCGCAAAACTCTTCGTGTTTAACCGTAATGTGATTCTGATACACGCTGCCAATATAGGTATTTAGTGGTTCTAATGCGTCGTTAAAGCCTATAACTTGACCGAACCTAATAGTATTAAAATCTTTAATCACAATCTGGTTGGAACTAACATTTCTCTCTGAGACAATGCCCAACCTAAGCAACATTCTCTGAACAGCACGTGCGTTAAGTAAATTGTTCATTGTGATGGATATATTCGAGCATCCGCCACCACTATCTGTGATCGTCGCATACGATCCGAACAGCCCACGCATAAATCCCTTGTAAAACTCGCTAGATGCCTTTTCAACCGCATCTTGTATGTTATTGCTTTTATCTAAGTAGGTCGGATAGACCACTCTCTTGTAATGTCTGTCCCACTGTGCCACGCACACTTCACTGTTGTCTCCCACTGGTTGGTTTACACATAGGCCAACCAACCACCCCTCTGTGGCTGTAGACGGCTTATTGCGATCTTTCCACCCTCGCAGCGACGTGTGATTTTGCAGCTGAATACGATCTCCACGAATCAATTCAGCAGCTTTCTTGAATGTATAGGACGGAATGTAACCATCATGATCAGCTAGAGCATATAACAAATGGTCTCCGGTGCATCTAATCGAATAGCCTCTCACTGTTGTGATTTCATATACTACTTTACGACCATTGCTGAAAAATCCATTGCTTGTGGTGTTGTACATAGAGCCATTAACGATCACTTTGGTCGTTTTGTCTATAAGGTCCGACACTCGCCGTGGACCTTGTGATGTCATAACCCACGTATCTGATGTCACACACGGATTAGTAGATACAGTCTTGTAGCCAAAATCAGTGTAACAATCGGCTGGACTCTCTTTTATGATATTGTCCCAAAACAATATCCCTGGTTCTGCCGATGCATGAGCAGCATGTATGATTGATTGCCAAACGTCTCTTGCTGGAATCATACTGGAAATTTTAGGCTGATCTGTATCAACAGGCCACCTAAGTTGATACTGCGTGTCGTTGTCTACGCTATGTAGGAACTCATCTGTTAATCTGGTGCTAATATTTGAGCCTGTGATTTTACTTAAGTCAGCCTTAGAGTTAATAAAATCAAGGATCTGCGGATGATGTACAGACAGCGTGATCATATTAGCCCCGCGACGGTTATTTTGGCCTACTTCGCGGGTGGAATTAGAAAACCGCTCCATGAATGGTATAATGCCAGTGCTTGTCCTTGCGGCGTTGTGCGTGGGTGTTTTATCCGGTCTTAGATGCGAGATGTCTGTACCAGTACCACCACGCCGCTTTGCAATTTGTACCAATTGCTCATCTGTCTTCATAATAGAAGCATAAGAATCTTGTGGCGGCTCAATCACAAAGCAATTAGATATAGAGATACATTGGAATGGATTGCCTATACCGTAAGATGGAGATCCTTGCGGAATCAATCTAGCACACTGGTCAAAGTATTCAAAAATCTGCTCTTCTGACAATGGGTTGTTGAATTTGCTCTTTTCGATTCTAGCAAACTCTCTTGCGAATCGACGGTGCATATCCGCTGGTGTCTTCTCTAATATGTTGTTATCGTTGTCTCTAAGAGCATACTTATCCACAAAGACAGACGCGGCAAGGTCGTTGCCATTGAAATATTGTGTTGATGCCTCCATGGCTTCTGCGTGTGTGTAATAATTCATAAAATCCCTATTTATAACTACTTAGATTAATTCCCAATAACGATCTCCAACGAAAACATCGTTCGTTCTAACCCCGAAGAGCTTCTTCCAGTTTAACCGTTTGCCTAGGCTAAACTGAGTTTTTAAATAATCGACATCTTGCTGCTCTGTGCCATTTGTGCGATTGGGATGCGTATCTTGAACACGATTTACATCCATGCCAACCACACACGAGTCAAAGCATAAGCATGCCAACTGGCTCTGTGTCGTGTTTTGACGAGCCATATATTCGACACCTACTCCTTCTAAGTAGTTCGGATTTCGAATTTTATCTGGTTCGCTCTCTATAATCTTATACACAAGCTCTCTTGGGTATACAGATGCCATAAGCTCGAATGGCCAACCCCAGTGTCTACATCCTAGATAATTCTTGTAGTGCCATTTTTGCAAGAATGGCGTCAGCCTTGTGAACTGATGATTTTCTGGTCTTGGGTAAATATTTCTGCCGAGTCTTAAGGATAAACCAGCAACTGTGTCGTCATCTTCGATACAACTGTATAACGATGTAATATTGACGAAATTTGTAAAAACAACATCATCACACCCAAATAATATAGGGCGAGAGGTATCGCAACTTTCGACGGCATGCATTAATGTATGGATAAAACTACTATCGAAATATGCCTCACATACAAAATTGACATCTTGATTCTGTAAATATGTATACCACTTGAGTTGGTCAACTATTACATATGTGTCTTCTTGTGTGATATCTGTGTACCAGAATAACGAATCCAAATATGCCTGAAGTTGCATAGGTCTATCTTTTGAGAAGACAATGCATTGCGGTTTGTTGTTAATCATCATTGGGTTGCACGTTGTTCAATAAAGTCATAAGTAAATTGTTCGTCTACGTCAATGTAATCATATTTTGCTTTGATAGCATCCAAAGTTGGCTTGATGTCTAGCGTGCGTAAAAAGCCTATAACTTTGATGGTATCAATATTATCTTGAATTTGCTCAAAAAGGCCAATCGGATATTCTCCGACTGGCTTATAAATTACCTTAGTAGTCTTTGCCAAATTTCTGATATTTTGAGTTAAGTCATTATTTTCTAAGCATTCCGTACGGCGTACTGGTATCTGATAACCAAGGCTGTGTAAAATAGACTGGTGTGTGGCTAGTGTAATTAGGCACAGATCTGTACGTTGCTGATATTGTCTCATTTGCCATGCGTTTTTGCAAAACAATGGTGAGTATATATTAGTCACACAAACCATTGGATTAAAATACCATAAGATATTCATAATCTCAAATCTAACACCAGTGGTATTATTTATTAAAGTTTTGAACTATATTAGCCTTAACATCATGATCTTGTTCTTCGTTAAGGATTGGCTTAAGTTCTTGCCACGCATCTTTAGACGACAGCTTAAGCTTATTAATTGCCGTTGCGGTTTGTGTCAAAGTCCGCCTATCTTTATACCAACGATATCCTAAGATACCGCACAACACTACTATTACAACTACTACACCAGCCAGTATTAATCCTATCTCATACATAGCTGTAGAGAGTCCAGCAATAAAACTCATCATCAGAACCCCTGCGACAGTAGCAATAACTCCATATTTCACACTGACAAAAATCGCCATAAAAATGCCACCAACAACCAACGCTCCAGCTAGATATATCATGTATCCTAAAGAAGACTCTACAGGCGTAGGTGGTGCTTCTTCTTCTGGTATATTCACAGATGGAAACGTTAGGTCCACCTTACCTGATTGTGCATCTATGGTGACCCTAGAATCTGTCTTGGGATTACTGGGTTGCTGATATTTAATTTCGGCAACTTCTGTCGTCACCGCAGGCGTTCCGTCTGTGTTATTCACAGGAACATTATCAACTACGATCGGTCTAGTGGTTGTCTGTTTTGCTTCTAGCATCCCACCAGCAATTGGCATGTTCGTGTGTTTCCCTGAGCATCCACAACAAAACGCTATACATATTATTAACCCGATAAGCCGCATTTGCATCTCCAGTCTTCCATGATATTATACAATCCCTCGTGGGGTCAGCTGCGTTGAACTTTGGATAATAGCTCTTGAAGCGTGTCCCAAATGGAACAGTCGATAGATCTATATTTGTGTGCCAATACCCAATTTTCTTCAATCGCTGGCAACAATTGATTATAGTGGTTAACAATATTGTTTATGTTGTCTGGATGGATATATGACAGAATATCATATAATTCTTTGATGCTGTTAAAGCTGATAATACCATCATCGTTGAAGTATTTATATAAACGCCGTGTGCCAAAGTATATAGGTATAGTTTTCGTAGCTATACAATCTAACAACTTTTCTGAAAAATAGTCGTCTTGACAACAGTTTTCTATAATGATACTAAAATAATAATCACCAAGTGCTATGGTTTTATCATCTATGTGTCTGTTGCAAATATTACCATAGAAATCAATGTTTTTATTATCTTTCTGATCGTTGTAGACCCTGTGTCGAATTTTATGACCTATGGTTCCATTTTTTTCCGACGCCAGCATCGAGCATAACTTACTCTTAGGGTGTGACGCAGTCCACACCGACTCTGGCAACCACGAATCTCCATGTGTATACGCTATACACTTGTGCCCAAGTCTTCTGTGATTCAGCAATCTATCGTCATACGTATAAATATAGTCAAACTGATCCAAGCAGTCATAAGCTTCATATATACCCAAACACACAGATGTTGGTTCTAATAGCAAAGCAATCTTTAAAACATTTGTATTGCTATATTTATATACTTCATGGATCATATAGTTCGTGAAAAACATCACACAAACATTATGATCAATTGTGTCGTAGTGCTGCCACTTGATATGCGGGCATGTGTATATAGTAGAGATAGTGTCTCTATTGGGAAAACATACATCGTGAACAGGTATGGTAATCGGTTTATTCATGATTTAGAATGGTACTGTTTCGGTATCGTAATCTGGCACACTATCTTCTGTTGTTGCTGCGTTATCAGGCTTTGTATCATCTTTGCCAAAATCTACAAAATCAAATCTAAACAGCTTAACAAACAGTTTGCTTCTCTTGGTTCCATCTTTGTCGGTCCACTTATCTTGGACAAGATCCCCGCGAATACTAAGTAGACGTCCCTTGTCGCAGTACTTGACTAACGTTTCAGCATTACGACCAAAGGCATCGACATCAATAAACGACGTCTTTTCAACCTTTTCGTTATCTTTCGTATACGTGCGGCTCACAGCAACTGAAAATCTAGCAATATTGATATTGTTCATCTCTGGCTTCGCAACCACTCGTCCTAGTATATTAACTTCAGCAAAAGTCATCATCGGCTCCTTTGTTTTGTTGTTCTTGAATCGTCTTGAGTTGATCGATCAACCCATCTATATTCGCATCTAATATATCGTCCGAAAACGATATTTCTGGTGGTAAAAGTTCTAGTATCTTCATTTTGATATTGTTTTTGATACCTTCCACTTCGTTTGTGTCATCTAAGTTGTGTTCTATATATGAGATAAGGTGTCTATATAGTCCTTGCATCAGATAAACGTATTGCTCGTCGGTGAGTTCTACTCCCATGCTCGTCTCGGTTGAAACTAACTCGATAGTATGATCATCTGGCTCTTTCGCATCTTCATGTTTGTCTAAAATAGTAGACATTGTTAAAACAGAGTTAAACAAAACGGATAGGTAATTTTGTTGTTCTTCAATATACTCCGTCACTATGGTGAATGCCTCTTCGATCATGCCAATTTCATCTTGGCTAACGTTGGTAGATAGAGTTTGAACAAACTTTGTGTCATCTACCACCTTTAAAGAATGCACCACTGGCGAGCCATCTTGGATGGTTGTACTAACATCCAATAGTTCGATCACTTGATTTTCGTATTCGCCTGTAATATCAGTATCTTTTGTAACAGACAGACCAAAGATGACAGCTACCATCTCTTTCTTGTTAGATGTAGCTACTTTGATTGGCTTATACATAAAATCTTTTAACTGTTCCTGACTCAAATTTAACTCCATTCATAAGAATTGGCTTACACCACGCCTCTAGACATCCATCGTCTTTCAGGTGTGACAAACCATTGTTAAAACATTGCAACATAGTCAATCTTGCTTGATGATCTATTTCTGGCCATATGTCCCAATACATCCAGTCGTACTGCCGATCTCCAAAGAATTTTGAAGCATCACCAAGTAAAATGTCCACTCTAGTATTATTATCGAACTCTGGCTGCACCAGTGCGATGACTTTGGGATTAATTTCTACCACAGTTACATGCGTAACTTCTGGTTGTTTAAGGCATTCATGTACGACTAATCCCAAGCCTAAACCGCCCACAAAACAACACCCCTTTGCTTTGCCTATAACAGCTCTTCGGATGTCGTTCAGTTCTTGGTCGTCGTTACTCATCCATATCTGGTGGTCTATCACCAACCAACGCTCATTATCGCCACGAGAGTTTTTGTCTGTTGTCGTGTGGATATAAGTGCCGTCTACTGTAGACAACTCATGATCCTCTTAAGCTCTTTATCTTTAATAAGTTGTGATATTCTACACTTGGAGATGTTCATTTCGGCGGCAAGTTCCTCTACTGTTTTCCCATTGGTCCGTTCAATTTTTGGAATCAAATATTCCACCAGTATCTTTTTAATGCGTTCGTTTTTAACACTGGCAAGCACATGTGCTTTTGTTTCGTTCCAAGATGATTCTTGAAGCCCTTTGTCCACTACAGCTATTTGCATGCCATCTAGCGACACAGTTTTATGATGATGCTTCTCTAACTTGGCAGATGGCTTATCCTGTTTGGCCATTTGTTTCTCGATTTTGCGTTGCTTGGTGTAGTTCTTGTTGTTGCGTCTCATTTGGTCTATAGCTCTTAGAATACATCGATATGCAATAAACTGTTTTAAAGATTTTTGATAATCAAACTCTTGGATTGCTATTGGCATCATACCGGATGCTTCTTGGATCATATAATCCAAATTTTGACTATACACCTTATTCTTAAGCAATTTTCCTTTGATATACGACTGAATTTCAGCAAAGTTTTCTTGAAGAAAGGCAGACTGTTCTGGCGTGAGTTGATTGTACTTCATGTGAATCCAATGAAAAACCGCCGATGTAATCAGCGGTTGTTGTAAGACAAGCTAAAATCAATACTTACGTTAAAAATCTATGATTTCAACACCACTTGGCGGGAACGCATATGCACCAACAGTGAAGTCATCTGTACCCCATACGCCTGAGACAGACTGAACACCATCTCCCCAATCGGGAGTACCATTAGCGTTGTAGCCAGATGCTGGACTTATAGTTCTATAGATAGTAGAGACATGACGATCCGCCATAGTCGTATCGTAAGAACCACTATTAATGTCGACTCCTAATATAGCAGAATCGACATCTAGATTCTTACCCGTTGTGCCACTGGCTGCAAACCCGGCAGAGACCGAATATCCCTTGACCGATACGTCTTTATTAGCGATTGTAGCAGAATTGGTGTTTTCACCCGTGCCGACCAAATTGGTAGTAGTCATCTATTGCTCCTTGGCTATATGATTCATATATCTATACAAGCCTTTTTGCTTTAAGCTTAATGTTTTTTAGACTTAGGGTTACAGATATGAGACCCGTGTATTTATTAATGGTAAAGATATCAACCGGCTCCTCGGCGTGGAAATAATTGAGACACACAAACCCAATAACATCACTTCCTTGATATAGTGTTGTGACAGCAATTTTTGATACACCAATCGACAAAAACATATTCTTAAAAACACAATCTTCTAGTGTAGATGTATCGATCACACCACCTTTCTGCTCGATAATGATATCAATCACAGATTTTGGTAGATAAAACACCGGTATATCTTGTAAATTGCCACATTCGTGACTGATACCAGAAGAACATACTTCTACAAGACAAGATACCTTAACGCATGGTGAATCATTAATATATTTACCACCATTGTGGAACAGAAAAACCATGGCTCTATCAGCATTGGTCTGAGCTTTGAGTTCGGCTAAATACTGACGCAACTGTACGCTTTTGTTCATGTGGCTGAACAACATTTTGGTTTTTTTACGGCTGCTCACGTGTTCTTTAATTTTAACCGATGCCCACAGCAACAGCCCTAGAAGAATTGGTCCTAAGGCATAGCCAAGGTTTGAAAGAATGCTGTTGATAATATTGCTCATTTTTACTTATTTCTACTATTTAAAACAAGTCGTTCGTATTCATACCCTATCCTAGCTCCCAACGACCAAGGAAGCCCAATCGTATCAATATCACAATTCCTAATAATTTTAGTAATATTAGGTTTGATGTAGTGCCCAACGATTAGTCTAGTATAGCACCCGCATGCTAGTTTTATTCCTCTAAGAAACAAGAGATAGTCAGACAGCTTCTGAATGTCCCTTCCAATATTCAAACCAATGTTGATAATGCTGTATTTTTTAATAATTTCTGTCACGTCATTGAGATACGCTTTACCCTTTTTATATGGCATAATGTATAACATACTATCTATCTTGGTTTTATCAAATGTGGTAGTTATTAGTCCCAGTTCTGTATCTATTAATACAGCGTTTTCACTTGGGTCATCAACCACCGATGCGTAAAATTCCACGCGGTCTATCATTTGCCATATCTGTTGTAAAGCACCGATTTTTCCGTAGTATGACAACTCTTGCTTTTGATCTATGGATGACACTATATTAATGTCATTATCCAATGATATAGCCTTAAGACATAAGGCATCTGGCATAGTCAAGGAGATAAAATTGTGCTCGGCAGCAATAGCCACAGCACCGCGTAGCTCTGCCATAGCGTCAACATAAACACCAAGGTGATCAATGAAATTTATACGCTGTGTATCATCGATGTCGTTCATACAAATTATACAACATTTTTCTTGTTTGTGAGCCAATATTTCACAAGGGCTTCGGTACTCTCAATATGATCTTCATGTAAGTATATTTCAGACAAGTCGTTATAAGTCACGTTGTAGCCTAGTGTTTTAATTGTATCCAAGGCTTCGTTGACTATGCCCATATCTTGTTCATCTTGCATAGCACATTTTGTGTGCATAATAACAATTTGTTTGAGCATTTGGGTAAGATCGAAATCAACCATAGCACCACGATTGGATCGAACCACAAGATTATGTGCACAGATAGATATCTTGTCGCCTACGCGAATGGGCTGACCACAAATATCACAAGAGTGGGACAATTAAAGCTCTTGTTCAAAAAAGGCGTGTTCGTAATCTAGGGCTTCTTTACGCGTGTGAAACCCACCAGCAATTTTTCTACCATCTGGATATAACACATCCCATGTTTGTGTGTTGTTATCAAACTCGATATTGGATAACCTATTACGCTGTATAGACTTAAAACTACACATCTCTTCTATGCCATCAAAATCAATACACCTAATATATTCGTCGTCAAATCGCACTAGCATCATAAAGTCTCTTTGTTCTTGGCAGTTTGTTGAACATAATACTCAGACGTGTGTTTGATATCTTTGGGCGTGCCCAACGCTTGTTCAAGGTCTTTTGTTTCTTTGAGGCATGACATACCTTTGATGCCTTTGGTGGCAATCTGTACGTTGCCGTCCTCATCTTGTGTAAAAACAACCTTTTTCATGCTTGTGCCTCGATTATCGTTTTACCATCTTCGGTAATCCTTTGGACAATCTTATATCGTTTCTTTTGACACCATCGCCTAAAGATATATTCGTTCTGACCTTGCAATAATTTCTTTGTCAACATTTTTGTATTACCAGGAGCTGCGTTAAAATTTCTAAACAATGACGGGTACATCCAATCCCCGTGGATGCTAATCTTGCCGTCGGAGTTGACTCTAAGGCCAATGTCCGCTTGGCCGTTCGTATCATAAATTACGTAGTCATAAGTAGTTGTGTCATCATTATAGAAATATCTGATTTGCGAATTTTGCTTAAGAATCAGCCCTTTTGATCGAATTTCATCAGACTCCAAAAAACGACGCAGTGCATCAATGTCATATAACTCTGTTTCGATGGTGGCGACATGTGACATCAGCCTAAGCCTCCTGTTCCAAGTTGTGTAATCAACCCATGTGATTCTTCGTTTTGGACTTCTAATGTATATTCACCAGATAGTCGACCAATTTCTTCATGTAGACAGCAACCGTCTGCCTTGGCGATTCGAGTCAAAGGCGTATAATGAAAGTGTTGATGAATGAGTGGTAGAACACCAATCCTGTGTCGATTAAGCAGGATGACCGTGTCGGGCGGAACCCATCTGCTACAAACTACTAAGAAAACTCCGGCGTCGCTCTCGAAGGTGTGGCTTTCCGTGATCCGCCTCTTTTGAAATCCATTAACTACAATTGTATTTGGTACGCATTGCGACCTATTTTGAATCAAACGAATTGCAGTATTGAGTTTGTCGTCGTTGATCAGATTCGAGTCCCGTCCGTCGCCGACAGGGAATCCATCACACCCACAGCAAAACCTATTTGTGGTAAGTTGTTGGATGACGCCCTTCATTGGAAACAAGCCGTTGATGACACTATTTTCTAGCAATCGAAGAAGATCCCTGAGTTTCTCTTGTATTTGATAATCGACTTCGTCTGATAGAGACGAAGGATGAAGACCTATATCTGTGTGTAGACTAGCTTTAACTTCTGTCGAAAAAATATGTGTATGGTTCGATCGTTGTATGGTGACGTTCGAGTTGGTGTGGTGCTCAAGCCATATATGCTCTTGCGTTCTTGCAGCATGTGGCGGGTCGCCGAGGCAGTCAAGAAGTCGTGTTTCATATGGACTAATGAGTCCAACAATATCAGATACATCACGTGGGACATTTAGCGGTGGTTCGCCGCCCCGCTGTGTATATATCGGCTTGCCAGTGAACGACATCGTCGTACTCCTGTGTTAGCAACATGTGCTTAGTAATGAGATTTTCGTCTCCGCGACGTTCTATAGTATATTGTTCTTTTAGATCTGTGTCTATGACAGTAATACCAATATTTTTAGGCAACACCACTACGTCAATTGCACCGTTGGTCATCTTGACCACTACATTCGATCTTGGCATGAATCCACTCCGAATATGCGTTATTCAGCATTTCAAGGTACTTTGGGTCGCTACTAATATAGTTTCTAAACCAATATGATACACCCTCAAGAGCCATGGTACGATTCATACTTTCGTTATGTGCGATAATTTTACCAAACCAAATCTTGATTTGTTCTTCATCTATATCTCCTGTAATTGTCACCGGTGGCAATCCGCTTGGGATCAAAACCGTTTCGTGTAAGTATCTAATGATAGGTGTCTCTATCTTTTTCTTTTTGTTGGATATCTGAAAGATGTGGTTACAATTAGGACACTTTTTTGTTCTGACACCAAGATCGACATGACACGCGGGACACGTCTTCTTACCTTTGGCCACTAGTCGTGCTCCTCTGTATAATCTAGAAAGACATCCTTAGTGAGAGGATTCACAAAACCCATGTTAACCAAGGTGTTCTGTAGATCGTTGCGAATCGACATAATCCTTTCGTAAGGTATTCGGTCGACGAACTGGTAACGAATAAAATACCCATCTTTGTTTAAGCCAAAGAGTCTATAACAACCATCTGCCCACAAATCGTGCCAGTAGTCTTCTTTCTCCCAGGCATCTGTTTTGGGATCATTCTGAACACAGTGAAAACCATCTTCTGCGTTGGGATATATCTGACACAAAAAGGCTCTCTGGCCTTCGTCAGACTGTAAATAATCATACGCTTCTTTAATAATACCAAAATCGATACACACAAACGAACTCGAACTGCTATTGCTTACAAAACCCACGCGAACTTTCATATCATCTCTCCAACACACAGCACCCAAACTGAACATTAGTAATCTCAGCGTCGGGATTATAGCTGAGAATCTTATCTTCAAACTCTTGTATGAATTGAGCCAGAGTCTCTTGGTCAATCAGGTATTCATCATCGTTGTCTAAACAAGCTAGACGTTGAAAAACAACACTACCACCGTAGCAATCCACGCTGAGACGACTATCGCTATAGTCTTGCTGTGAAAAAGGTAGGGTATCAATAATTTTCGACGTCTTTGGATCTACTTCGCTTCTAAGGATGACAAACGAACTCGAACTACTATTACTAACGAATCCATGACGAATCTTCATCATAAGGCTCCTTAACCGTAATACCAGCCATTCGAAATAACCTTAATATTTTTTATGTCGAGTTTAAATATTGCTTTATATAAAACATTATACACTCTTTGCTTAAACTCACCAAGTGTCTCAGTATCCTGCATCTTTTCTATTTGCAGACCAACATAGGCACCATCCCCCTGACCACCGATGAAGTCAAAATCCATAACACGAGCAGCTTCGTACAAGCGATCTAACTGTCCTTGATCTTCAATATAGCACCCCACAATACAAAACGACGTAGTGCTACTGTTGCTAACAAAACCATATCTAATTTTCATTTTCACAATTTCCTTATGGTGTAGTGGTCCATAAAACTCTTATAGTCTAAAAACTCTTGATATGAATTAAATTTGTGTAATAAGATATCATTCTTCACTTTTTCTTTCAAAACCCCTTTTTCTTTGAGTAGGTAATTAAGCAGATCGTCATCACTCACGGCTTTAAAGCTACAGATAGGACACAACATATCTTGCAACTTAAGGTAGAAAGAATTATATCTATTGTGACGTTCATAAAGATCGATTAAGACGTCTATTATCTCAACTGGCGTGTTCCTCCTTCTTAGCTCTCTGAATTCTTTGTGACAATGAGGCAAACGTAAGACAGTCAGGCGTTTATATATTGTCATCATCTCATCTATCATGGGCTCTAAGTCTTGCAAAGACATAGTAGGCAACACGAGCGAGATGTGATTGCGGCAAAATAAGTGCCCACGTGAACACTTAAACCACTCTTGTCGGTCGGTACGTACGGCGTCTATGTCTATATAAACACCACAAACATCGCATAGGTCGCAGTTAAACACTGTATAGCTCCGCAAGATCACTAACTGTCGATAGATTCGGTGATAATACCGCACTTAGGACTTGGTATTTTGATAGTGTTAGCCAGAACCTCATCAATTTGTGCCTGAGCCTTTTGTCTAAAATCTCCAAAACGATCTTCATTTTTAATTTTATCAATATCTAAACCAAGATAGTAATACTCAGACTCCCATGCACAATAACAATCGAGTTGTAAATTGTGTTTGTGGATATAGTTTTCAATTGAGTCTAAAACATCACCGCCGTCCAAGTTCTCATCTGGGACATCGTCTAAACAAAATTCCACTCCAACAATACAAAAGGATGTTGTACTACTGTTGCTCACAAACCCATGACGAATTTTCATGAAAGCTCCTTTAGTGCTGCGAAATTCTAAATGTTGATAGCGATGGCATAAAAGTGTGTTCTAGGAATGCACCCGGAAACTCTTCTGCGTCTCCAAACTTAAGAATACTATACGTTGCTACGTATGGCAACAATTCTTTGGCGTATTCTCTAAGCTCTAGACCTTCGTCGCTATTATTGATACGATTTATATCTATTTTGCAGTCAAACAATTCTTCAAAGTATTTTATATCTAACAAAGTAGCTCTGTATGTCGATATTATACGACCATCTTGAAGTCCACGATAGCTATTCTGTTCCCTTTGGCATAAATCATATTTCCACATGCCGAGCATTGCCCATAGGATGTCAATACGCGTCTCTGGCGACTCATTGTCAACGCGTGTAGCACTAACATAGGCATCCCATATCGCCTCTTCAACCCGTGTGTCCGGTTGTTGAGACTTAGTTTGCTGTTGTCGTATAATATTGACCAAGCTTTGTTTGCTTAGACCCATAGGGAAGCATCTACATATAAAGCTACTGCTACTACTATTACTCACGAAACCGCGACGGATCTTCATCGCTCATACTCCTATTATGATAAAGCAATGATAGAACATTCCTTGATCTTATTTGTCTGTGCATATTTGAGACGATGGTATCCATCGATCAGCAAGCGTTTATTGTTGTAGCTTAAATAAATACCAAGAGGTAGTTGTTGTACTGGATAAAAGCTTTTATTTGGTATTTTAATCGCATTAAAGTGATCTAAGTTGTTATATATAAGATCATTCACAATCATCTCTTGCTCGATAACAACATGTGTTAAACCACTGAGTTGTGGTAACACATAGCCGTACTCGTGCATCAATAATGCGTTAATAACACCAACGCTATCTCCCTGAAGAATAGGACACAACTGTTTGGCTATCTCTTGAAAGTTAGAGATACGGATGCCGTGCAGTTCTTCTCCATAATATCCCTGTACAACATCAAATTCCCACGCTAAACCTTGTTGGCTATTTTGCAGCATCAGATAATTGTATATAACGTATTCGATAAGCTTGGGGTCTAGCTCGCTTTGAATACGCCGAACCGTTCTACTTAGATTATCTAAGATAGCTTTCCCTACAGAGACATTGCTAGGTTTCGTAATGAAATGCGGATCATGAATTTGTCCACACCGGCAATAATCGTTTCCGGTAACACACCCACATGTAGGATCGTAGCCTGTGATATATTTGTAGTCATATTCATTTGAACAAACGTAATAATATAGATTGATATCTTCGAGATAC
>Ga0172381_10002699_pt1 | contig 19335 bp, 25 predicted proteins | sample Leawel6488metaG_FD_119754 | JGI IMG/M metagenome (GOLD analysis project Ga0172381, IMG submission 119754) | Leachate microbial communities from a municipal landfill in Southern Ontario, Canada - Leachate well 64-88 metaG | ecosystem: Engineered > Solid waste > Landfill > Unclassified | place...
AGCAATCACCACAACTTTTAGCGTATGCGGGTGCTTAGTGAAGTAGCCCACACCTGCAGCGCCTCCGAGAATTACAAGGCCGACAAGTGAAAGCCAATTGTACCAAGGCAAACCAACATACCATGTACCGCCGAGGAATTGAAAGCTCCAATCGGGATGCTGAGGGGAAGGCAAAACGTAATTCAGCAAGAAAGCAACAGCGCCAAAAACAAACAGTGAGAAGAAAGCAATAGCAATGTAACTGAGGTACTTGTTCTTTTTCTGAGAACTAGTTTGGTTGACCAAATTTGATCACGGTTACAAGAAAAAAGAAAAAAGGGAGAGGTTTAGAACAGCTTTTTGATACTGGTCCAGTTAGCAACTAAAGCGATGACGCCGCCAGCAAAGATGAAGTGCATCATCAGGTAGAAGAAGCCGATGTTAGCCGCGAACAGTGGCATAATCATAAAGTAGTAGAAGCCAATCGGTGCAAGTAGCAGAATCGCAAAGATGATCGTGTACATACCCATCGCTTTCACTTTACTCCATTTCTTAAAGAGCAAGTAGAAAGCGCCAGCTATAGCAACGTGCATAGCTAAGACCACCAGAGAAATCATTGTGGTTAGCGCCGGGAAAATCATTGTTAACGCAAAGCCTAACGGAGTTATGATGCCGACAAACGCCAGTATCAACCAAATTAGTGCTTTATTATTCAATTCTGTTTTCACTAAAAGAAAAAAGGAAATTAACGGTGCTTTTTACGCTTCATCATTAAAATCGAAACAGCACCGAGAATAGCGCCAACAGTTGACATCACTGTACCAAGAAACTCGAAAGAAACAACGAAAGAGAGAACATCACCAGTTAAATCGTTTGCATACAGCGTTATTGTAGGTTGAGAGGCAACCCAGTTTGCGGGATTAGGCATCATAGATAAGAAATGAATGTTATCGACACCCCAGCCCCACAGAGGCATAACAAGCAACGTAATGGCAGCAATCAACCAGCCCCAAGCACTCTTAAACACTCCAAAGAGGCTAAGGAACCAGAGGAAACCAACACCAGCCAAGAAATAAAGCACAGCATTAAGCAAACCAGCAACATATAAGCCGACACCGCCAAGCAACAGCACTAACCCGATAATAATGAAAGCCGGAACAACTCCAGCGACCGTGAAGAAGCCAATACCGTAATCCTTCATTGACCAAAGACCCAAATTTAATCACTTAAAAGAAAAATAGGGGATAATGATTCTCTGACTATCTCAAGGCAAAAGAAAAATGTTATTTCGCCATTGCAATACCAATTCCAAGAGCAATAAACGGCCAAACGATTCGCAATAGACCATTTAATACCCAGCCTAAGCCCCACTCAGCTAGGGCATTGCCATTAAAAACTAATGGCGTAAAAATACTCAAGGGGTTAAGCACATACTGACTGCTTAAGACCCAATCCATCAAAAAGTTGTTCCAAAGTATAAAATCAGGCGCAATCAAAGGACCAATATCAAAAAGCAACGTTAGAACAGCTATTAAAATTAGAATATAACCAGCAATTTTTAGGATCGAAGGCATTGTAACACTTAAAAGAAAAAAGAGATAAGGCGAGGCTTAACGCCGTCGTCTTCTCGATCCCTTTCGAGTCTTCACATAGATGCCGACACCAGCAACAACTATGACAATTACGATGACGATGGCTGCAATTAGTATCCAATTAGTTTCAGCATTATCATATGTGCTGTCTTGGCGCTCTACTTCAAGAATTAAAGTGTTGATTCCGTTGTCAACTGATAATGTTGCGGTTGCAGCTTTGTATGTGTCATCGGCCGCACTCTTCACTAACACTGACCCAACAAAGTTTCCGCTATCGGCAACTTTTAAGTTAAACTCAGCCATCCCGCCATTACCAGTGAAAGCTTGCATGTTTTCAGTTGGGTTATCAGATGGATAAAGCACCTGAAGGCTTAAGCCAGTTTTTATAGGAACCTGTTTACCAGTCTGTGTTGAGTTCTGCTTTTCTATAGCGTAGACGTCGAGGATTGTTGAGCCAGTGTTAAGTGTTGGGGCCAGAGTAATGTAAACGGTTGTTGTGGTTTCTTTTCCGCTATAGGCATCTTTGCCGCTTATAGTGATTGGAATGCTTGTTTCTTGACTGACAACCCCTAGGTTGCTTACAACAAAGGTGGCTGTTTCTTGCCCCTTTGCAGCCACCGTAACAGAGCCAGTCGCCGGGAATAATCCAACCTTGGTATTGCCACAAGTTAGTTTTAGATCGCATGTAGCAGCAGCATCGCCAGAGTTAGACACGACAACATCAAGTTTCTGGTTTCCTGTAGCTGTTACTGTTGTTGTTCCAGTTGATTCCCATGCTGCAGATAAAGAGAAGCTGCCCACAGGTGGTTGATCAACTATAGTGTCAGCTAAAGCAATTGGGAAACGTATGTTAACTAATGAGGTGGCATAGGCGCTTCCTTGTGCAATGAAGAGTTTTAGTGCGCCAACCTGTTCGCCGTTGCTGTTAGTGCCTCCACTTACAAATTGATAGTTTGAGTAGCCACTGAAGATTGTGCTTGCATAGTTTTCGTAACTATTCTTAAGATACTCAGTTAGGCACATTTTACTTTGAGCGTTAGTATCGCCCTGTGAGCTCTTTTCAGATTGGAAAATTACTGGTTTAACGGGTATTGCATCCGTTGATGAAGACCCTGATTTCCAACCACCATATTGATCATATGCAGTTGCACGTAAGCTAGCAGCATTAGTACCACCAATTTGAGGAATCGTTGATTTATGAGTTTGATCAGCAAATAACTTGTCGCCATACCAATATTTTGAGTAAGCATCGCCACCAGTGTAACCATTTGATATAGAGTCATAAGCAAGTGTTCCAGCGATAGTCATTGCACTCTTAATAGTGTTATAATCAAAGATTTCGTTACCCGAGAATATTGCGACGCTTGCTGGAGTGCTTGGTTTGCCGCCATAGTTGCCTTGAAGCATACCTAAGTTTTCGATTCTAACATTTCCGAAGGATGTGGGGATGTTTACAACACGGTCAGATTGGTAATCGTTATACACTTGAGAGCCAATTTGTTGCCCATCCTTATAGACTGTTACAGTGTAAGGGGCATACACTGACCAGTCACCACTCCACATCCAATACGTAGCTGTCAGTAAACCAACTTTAGTGCCTCCTTGCGTTGGGTTTCCGCTTGTTGAACTAATTGACTCTGAGGCACCATTGCAGACTGTTGTTGTTTTCTGAACAATATTCCGCATGGCATAAGGAGTTCCCGGAGTAATTTGAATTTGAATAGAAGCAGTAGATTTAAGCGCAGTTTGTATGCCGTTTACTGTAGCGGTTGCTGTTTGGCCAGAATCAAACTTTACACCCGTATAGGTATCTTGCATCGAAACAGCAGCTTGCAAATTCCAATATTGACCAGTACCGTCAGAGGTATCTACCCACTGCGTACTTGCAGAGACGAGAGTGTTTGAATTTGGAAGTCCAATATTGTTTAGGATACTTGGATTGAGGTAAATTACAGCCCCACTTATCAGTAAAACAGATAGAAGTAAAACTAACGATTTTATATGCTTCAAGTTCGATTACCTAAAAGAAAAAAGGCTAAAGCTTAGGCTTCAACCAAGCATATGCAAGCGCAAGTCCAAAGCAGATACCGCTAACATAGAGTGGTATCAGATAGAGGAAGAAGTAGTAATTCCATGCGTTAACATGGAAACTGTAAACCAGTAAGTCAACAAGCACTGGCGCTGGTTCACAACCATTAGTCCAGTAGAAGCATCCGAGCATAAAATCAAAAGTGTTGAACCCTAACCCACTAAGAAGAATCGCCAACAGGAAGGGAATGAATAACAACTTACGCTTTTGCGCTGAAATCCTTAGAAAAGCCGGAATAGAAGCAGCCATAAAGAGGCCACCGAAGAACCAAGATAGAAAAGCGAAGAAAATGAAAGCATAGAAACCCGGCACAATGAAGTAATTGTTCATATGCCACTCATCATGCGCTCGTTCACTAAACCAAGGTGCAGCCACAAAGAAGCTCGTATCAATACTCAGAAGTAACAGGCCTACACCGACAAGGAGTAACGAAAGCAACAGGAGGCTTCTTTTAGTTAACACATAAGAAAAATATAGAATTAGGGCTTGACTCGCCCCCGGGGTAGGAGGGTCATCGTCACATTGGGGAATTACAATAGAAAAATAAAAAAAGTATTTCCGCACAAAACAATAAACGTATTGATAGGCATTTTTTCTATTGAGGAATATTGATGATTAAATATCTTAAACAACGTTGGGCGGGTGCAATTTTGATATTTATTGGTGCCCTTATTTCGTTAGGTGCTTCTTTTGTTGTACCTATCTCTCCTTCTGAAAACTTTAATAATTATGTAATATACTTGGCAGTCGTGCTTTCTTTCTGTATTGCAGGGTTTATTATTTCTGTTAAGGCTAAAAAGCCCTAATATTCTATTTGGTTATAATTAATAATTATCAAAAACTTAAAACCAGTTTACTTTTTACACTTCTGATAAGGCTAATTAACAGATGACTTTTTTCCTATGAGCACCAATGCCAGTTTATAGCGCATACACCATGATAACCCGCAAGGGTAGAAGAATCAAGCACCGATACCGAAACACCGCCGTCTACACCTTCTATGAAAAACCAGTCGATTGGTGGGACCTAAAAAAAACTTTTCGAGACATAGCACGAGCAATATACGACCACCACGAACAACAAACGCTTTCAATCATCACAATTTACAAGCATTTGGCTGGGAAAGGCATTCGAAAAATCGTCAACTACAAAGAGACAAAACTACACTATCGACGTCAACCAGAACTAGACGCACGAATAAAATATAAACCGTTAACTGATGAAGTCAAAGTTGAAACCGTAAATTTCTATACCCCAGAATTTTACGACTTCAAAGCAGATTACCGCCGGGAAAGAAAAGAGAAATGGGCGCTGAAGCCAGTTATTGAGAAAGGTTTTGAGGCTACACTGCTAAACCCAGAAGCAGCATTTATGAATTTGCTCAACGTCAAGAACTCAATTTACGATAGGCCAATTAATGACGGCTACTTGCCACCGCAAGAAAAGCAGCATACAATGGGAAGTTATGCGAAGCGTATTGAAGGAATGTATGGAGCTAACGAAGATAACACACTTGACCGCGATAGAGACCAGAGAGAAAACACTTTTTAGATGTTTATGCCGTAATCGAGAGATAGGCTGACAGCTTCAAAGCGGTCGGCAAGAGCTCGACGTTTAGATTTCTTACGGCATCTTTCCATTATCATCCAATATCCACCTTTTATCTTTACGTTTGTAAATGTATAACAATAAGTATATAACTATTTACTCTAAAAAAGTTTATTTTTCTTTTGTAGCACCAAAGGACTGCTCGGGTTATCTTGCCCCGGGGGATTTACCATTTTGCCCTCGGGGATTCTCCTTCCCGAGCAGCCCTGAGCAAACTAATTATAACCAAAAAAATATGTAACCAGCTTTTTTACGCTGGCATTTCTGGAGCATTAAAGTATTCAGTGTTCTCATAATGCAATCTTGGCACATCATCCCAAGAATCCAAAAGAACCTTCTCACCAGAATAACGCTCATACGCCTTAAACACTTCAAGGTTAGTCTTCTTAGGCTGATTCAACATGAACGGAGGAGGATTAGGCCGAATAACGTTAATCTCACCTGTCTCTTTATTCCACCAGAACCACAGGTGAGCATCCTTTGGAAAAGCCTTATGCGCCATAATCGATGTGACCAAATCATCATCGCCTTCCTTCAGGTCCAAGTCGCCAAGAACCAAGAAACGCTGACTACGACCCTTATCAGTCGACTTAGGCAATTCACGGAAGAAAACGTTTTTCTTTTCCTTCTTAGACTCAGGCTGAATTTCACTCCAGCTTTGAGTTGCAGTATCGAAGCTCAAGTTGCAGCCACGCATAGCCTTAACTGACTCATTTAATGTTGCTGCAGCTTCAGTGGTATCGCCACCGCCGACAAGGTGAACCATTGGAGCGAAGCGTGCTAATTCGTCAATGCTTACAGTTCCAGCAGGGAATTTGGTTTCTTGCCGGAACGTCATAAACTTGTTAAATAATGTGGCGCCGATAGCAATGTCAACCTTCGTTTTCTTGTTGTATTCAGTTTCTTCCTGTCTTAGCAGATTACGCACGTTTATTAAGCCACAAAGCCGTTTGTAACCCAGATTAATAGCGAACTCTTCAAGAATATTGAGTATTCCCCGATCGCCAGTCACACCTTTTGATTCAACCTGTGCTTTTTTACCAGTCCAGAACTCTAAACCAAAACTGTGAGGTCCATTATCCATCTCAACAATACGATCATAAATTGTTGGTGGATGAGAGGACATCTTGTTTTTGGATAAAGCGGTTCTTTCCTCGCTGGGTCTTAAGAATACTAAGTTTAGACAGGGAATCGGTTTAGGTTGAACGCCCATGTCAGCAAGGATTTTTATTAACTCATTAGTATGCCCTTCGCAGGGAAAGAGGGGTATGCAAGCAAGCGAAAGCCCGTTCTTTTCATCACTTAAGACGTTGAAAACGTATTCTTTTGCCCAATCAACTCTATGATAAATTGCGGCACCCATGAAAACCGTTTTACCGCTACCAGACGGCGCCACCCAACAGTTCATACCAACGTTTTCTTCATCAGTATAAATCGGTAACTCACCCTTAATCATGGGCTTCATAACGATGTGTTTGGCCAGTTTTCCCCGATCCCAGCCATCTCTAGGCAGCAAAGAGCAAGGATAATACTGAGCTTCATCAAGCTTTTCAACCTCGATAACAGGCTTCTTATCGCGTTCACTTCTTGGAATAACAGTTGCTAATCTAATGCGCTCGTTAACTGGATTATAGAGCGCCGTAAACTTTTGAATAGTCTGATAGTATTGGAAATCAGCACCAGAACAATTCAGCTTGTTAAGTATGTAACCGAACTTACAAACCTCAATGCCTAAGCGTATGATTTTTTCCGCTTCAGCATAGGGAATCTGAGCCAAGTTTCCCCTAACCAGAAACATTAGGAGCTCTCTTTCTTCTTTGCTGTACCGGGTATCGCCGGGTTCGTAATAGTAGAATTGGGCATCGAATTTGTCTTTGAACTCAGCATTAACGAATTGGAATGGACTGATTAACCCGTAATACTCCATTAGGAACTTGAACACTTTCTGCAGGGCACTGTAACTTTCGAGGTAGGCATCAGCTAATCCCTCATAAGCAAACCAAATTAGCACAGCTTCAGGTGTTGGAACAATGTTTAACGCTCTAAGCTGCTTATGAATGAGCAAATAAGTTATGGTGAAATTTTTACCGCATTTAGGGCACGTTTTTTGGTAACGATGATCTAATGCAGATTCCCTAAAACCACACTCCGTACAGGTGTAACCCAAGAGGGTTGCAATCTCTTCCTCACGCATAAACTCAGGTCGATTAAGACATTCTTTAGAAGCTTTCGAAAGCGCAGTATCAATGAATGTGTATTTTAAGCTAATGTCGTTTACAAGCGGAGGCAAATCTTCAACGAAATCAAGGTTAACAAGCCACCAAAGAAAACTGACTAAGCCACCTTTGCCACTCATTAACTCTTCTAAACGTTTGCCAAGGCTGGCTTCTAAAACCCGGGCATTGACACCTAAAGAACGTTGCTGACTCACTGGTTAGCCCCAGCCGGATTTTGCTTCGCAGCCCCGCCGCCGATTCCGATAGTACGCAGATAGTCAATTAAGACCATTACTCGACCGAAAGCAACACCATCGCATTCAACGCTAATGTCATCGATTCGGTTCATAAACAGCCGGGGAAGTTTTTCGAGAACTTGCTTTTCATAGCTAACTAATGCCTCGTCAACTTTTGGATCGTGCCGGGCAATTCTTTGAGGATCAGTGTTCTTGAATTTTAGCCTAAAGCAAGCCTTAACATGCTCGTTTCGCATAAAACTTATGCTTTCACTGATTTTGTTACTTAACGCACTTAAGCCAACTGGTTTGTCTGATTTTTTCTCAGTCCACTCCTTGATTGTGTTAGAAATATCCTTGAAGAATGCGGCAACGAAGACGCCGAGAATTAATGCGGCGCCAACAGTCCAAGGGCACGCAGTAAGGTAACAGAGCAGAATTGAGCCGATTATACCCGCAATTACAACCGCACCTTTAGTTATAGTAAAGTTGGAGCTTTCCAGCTTTGTATATCTGCTATTCGGGTCTAATGGATTCGGGTTAGAGATACCAAGTTGGCCTTCAACGCCAAAGCTTTTTCCAACAGCTTCAGCAAGAGTCATCAGGGTATCAGCCCACTCAGACATTAGAAGGTCTAATGTGTTAGTTTCATAGAGAAAAGCTTTTCCCGAGAGAGTAAACTCTCTGAACTTCTTTTTGGTAGCCTTCATTTCCTCTTTAGCGGTGTTGATAAGTTTGATTTGAGTCTGAATTTCTTCCGCGACTTGCATTTGACTCAAAGTTATTTCCTCCAGCTAATCAAACCGAACCCAATAGGCACACCTAAAGCTATACCAGCAATCCAGCCGTAAGGTGCAGCGATTGAGTTAACAAAATATCCGATTAAAAGGCTAGGGGCAATAACGAAAATATATGCAGATGCACCCAAAGATTTCCGAATACTCTCAGGTAATTCGCCATTTCCTTCAAGGCCAGCAACCGCCGTTTTAGCTGCCTCATTTGTCGTTGCTTTTTCAGCAAAGTCCTCACGGATTTTCTTTAAGGCTTCGCTTACAGAAGCAATCTCATCATCTTTTGCCTTGAGAACCTCATTGATGTTCCCCGTTTGGGCGATCATCGGAATTATGGGACCGAGATTTTTCATCTTATCCAAATAGTTTTGATCATCCTTGCCATCCTTTGAGTCATTTTCTGGGATAAAAATGTGAACATACACTTTACCGAGTTCCCAGAGTTTCTTAGGATAAGGCAAACTGCTAGCGCGACCACCAATCAAATACTCATACGAAAGACCATGCAAATAGCTCCATTGCGCTGTGTCGATGTTGTGAGCGTATTCCGTGAGGAATTTCAAGCGCCTAATCTGTACAATTAAGTGTTTTTGGCCGCCCTGATCGAGCAGTAAAACTCTGCAGCATTTAGCAAAGTTGATGACTTTTAAATCCTGTACCGCTAACCGTATTGCCGATGATTCAGCATCGTCAATGCCGTCTTCTAAGTCGACATCTACTGGTTCCTCTCCACCATTTAGCTCGGGTTGAGGCGGGGTTGATAAATTCATAGTTGGCGCCGTTTCTACTGCATCAATATCGACGCCTAAGCTTTTTGCTTGGTTCAGGATTTCATTTTTAAAATCCTTTTGTGCTTTATCGCTTACAAATAGACCACTAACATCACTAGTCATACCGCCTAACTCTATTGCGGTCCCCTCAAAATATTTGAAGGTAAACTTGACGGTTCCAATGGGTTTGCCTATAATTGGTTTAGCAACTACTTTTTCCTTAACCTTGTCTTTTGTGCTTGTTCGTTTAAATTTCTCTAAAGAAGATGTCACTCTCTACCCCTCCCAAAGCCATTTAAATTCAAATTGTTTATTCGATTGTCTTCATGCCTCTGATGACGAACAACCAACAAAATGATAACGCCACAAATCACAACACCAGCCACCGCGCCAACAGAAATTATATTAGCAGTGTTTGACCGATCCTCACTTTTAGCTAATGACTCCTGATAGCTGCTATTCATCTGATTCATCATTTGCTGATTAGCAGCGTTCTGAGCCTCAGCAATCTCACTGGCAGAAGGATAAGACGGCAAAACATCAATCGTGAGCTCCAAGTCTAAAGTGAAGCCGCTATTGTAAATCTGCAGTGGAATAGTCCTGGGCTGATTACTCTCGCCACTGTAAATATAGAGCATAATCGTCTGATTAACAACCCGGTCATAGAGCACTTGAAAGTGAACCTCGTAAACCCCGAGTTCATCAGGGTAAACCGTTATTTGACCAGCAGAATCTTGAGTTGCAGTCCAGTGACCCCCAGAAGCATTCACACCGCAAGAAACAGCATTAGCAAACACTAAACTAACAATAGTATAGTTGAATGTCGGCTGCATTATTGGTTGCCCATTCGGGTTAATACTCTGAATTTGGCTCGACAATTCGCCGTTGTATGTTGAGTTCTCAATCGTTGTAGTCACATTATCTGGGTCGACAGTTGGGGCAGGTGTAGGCGTTGGGTTCGGCGTCGCGGTTGGCGATGGCGACGGGGAAACAGTAGGGATAACGGTAGTGTCAGCTTTGACTAGACCAACGCAGAATGAACTTAGCATCAAAATAGCGAGTAGTACAGCGAATTTTTTGTTAAACATTTTCGAATATGCTCTCCTCATCATCTTTCTTTTTTTGCCCTTCTGAGGATTTAGCCACCAACTTCAACCACCCCAACGAGTTACCCTTAACCTCAAAATCAGCCGGGCACCCATCAGCAAAAACGATGCGGTTGCCATCGCTCCAAGTGAGCTCACCAACCAACATCAACTTACTACCGGGCAGCAAAGTATCACAGCCAAACCCTTCAGACGGGGCATCTTTAGACTTCTTCTCGGAGGACTTAACAGAAGCATCAGAAACAACTTTTTTAGGCCGTAGAACTTGGAAACCAGCCAAAGCAATGAACCAGACAATAGAGGAATATAACCATTCTGAACTCAAGACGTCGCCAAAACCGATCGAGCCGCTTGAAAAACTGATAGCTAAAGCACCAACAGAGACAGCACAGATGATTCCAGAAATAACCGAACCAACACGACAAACAACGCCAAGTTTACTCAAGTTGCTGGACTCTCCCGAGTGTAATCCTTCAACAACTTATCGTTAATAGCAATAATTTCATCGTACTTCTTGAGCTCTTCAGGCGACGCGCCAAGCTTCTGAGCTTCAGCCCTCGCAGCCTTAATTACTTCCCGACCAAACACCGTATCAAATGTTTTGTTCAAGTCTACATTATTGTTTAGGTACTTGATGGCTGTAATAATGAGTGACCAAATCTTAGTTTTGGGTTTACCCTCATCTTTCAACTCATCCATCAGTTCTTTTAGCTCAAGCGGTACCCGATCAGTCGTTGTCAAACCTTAAACACACAAGAAAAATGGAAAATTCATAACATGAAATTTCCAAAAATGGGCTTAAATCAGGCTTCTTTAGAAGAAAGAGTTAGGCAGTTGGGGGAAGCATCGCGGCTTTCTCACCGTCATTATGCTTCATCAAAGCAGACAGCAACAAAGCCCCGCATTCCTCATCATCAACAGCCGCATCAGCCTCAAACAAACCGTTAACCCGATCAATGAAACCCAACAATTTCTTATCAGTTTTAAGCTCACTCTTCGCCTGAGAAGCCTTCCCCGAGCGATCAAACACCGCCAACAACTTTACGAAAAGCGTGTTGACGTACACATGATAATTCACATGCTTGTCGCGGCGGTCAACAAACGGCTTGTACTTATCGATTTCGAGGCCAAGCGTATTGATTAGTGCTTGATCGTTGTTGTTATCACCGAAGCCATACTTTTTACATAGGCTCATACCGTAAATCTTCTCTTTAGAACAGACACCTTTAGAGTTAGATTGCTTGATAAGAATTGAGCGACGCAGCAACGGATCGTACTGGTGACAGAATTTTTCGTATTCAGCTTTAGGAATCTTACGCACGTAAGCGCCGACCCTGATGAAAACAAAGTCTTCGAAGAGCACAGAGTTACTGCAGCCATTCTCGCTTGAGAGCTCAACCATTTGCTCGGCAAGTTGTGGATGACTCTTTTTGAAGTCAGCCCAAGTGATGTTATTCGCATTCACGACGTCGAAGAGGAAGTTCTTGTGATCCCTGACTTCGCGGGTGTTGTTTGGGTGGAATGTGCCTCCGGGACCATCAGTATCGTTGATGAGGCTGACTGGTGCAAAGGTTTGGTCGAATGGAATATCTGTGCTGAACTCATCAATCCCCGCAAAGACATCCTTCGCTTCAAACCCGCAGAAGCCACAGGCACGCTTAACCTCGTCACCGTCAACTTTAGCGGTGTCAACTACGCCGGGTAAAAAGCATTCGCCGCATACTTGTTCCGAGACAGCTTTCACGTTAAAGCGGCCACCGTAGACAAGTTTCAAGTAGCTTTCAAGCACCCGACGCATAGCCTGAGCTTGGCCAACAGAAACAAGTTTCAGGTCTTTGTTGATATCGTAAATATCGGTTTTGCCTTCAACGTACATGAGCCGGAAAAGCAGTTGATAAGCCGCCAAATCCTGATTCATAGTTTTGTATTCGGGGGATGACTGAAGCAAACCTCTGAATGCTTCAATCTCTTCTTTAGCTTTAAAGTTAACTCGTTCTACTTCCACCATTTTACGCATTCTCCATTTCACATTTTTCTATTAGCGATTTGGAGACTGCGATTCTGCCAAGACGCCCTTCTCTCCTGTGGGAAGCGCACCTCATCCCCAAGGTGCCTCCCACCCCTTCGCTAAAATTTAGATTTATGATACTTAAAAGATTTTGGTTGTTTACGTTTTTACTTAACATAGTCTTTCATAGCTCCTAAATTATTTTTGTCATTACTTGGAATTGGTTCAGGCTCAGACTTCTTAGCCAACGCAGCAACAAGCTCGGCACTTGACCGGGCAAACTGTAGAACCATACGTTTGAGCTCTTCATTCTCAACAGTCTTCACAGAAAGCAAATCCATAACTTCGTTATACTTGGAAGACATAGTGGAAAGCGTCTTACGATTCTCTTCTTTTAACTCTATGAGTATCCGAGCAACATAATCCTCGTTTGAGGCACCCGCAATAATCTTCCTTTCAATAGCTCGATTACTATCGTTAATATCCTGTAATTTAGAATTGATAAATTTCTGAGTTTTCTCGATACCTGAAAGTTTACGGTCCTGTTCATGGCCAGCCACCGAAACCATAAAGTGATCCATCCCTTGCTCAAACAAGCTTTTCTCAAGCTGCTGAGGCGTCAAATTCTTCCGCACACAGAACTCTTGACGAACACAATCCGCTTTCTCATAAACCCGTTCAACAATAACATCCTTGAGCAAATCCCGAGTCGCACAAGTCAAAGACCCATCAAAACTAGCACCAATCTCGTCACGATTAACCTCAAGCCGAGTAAGAATATATTCCCCTAAAGAGTGCCCAAGCTTCTCTTCAGCAATAGAAGCCCACTTATCAATAGCCAACATACAAGCAGCCCGACTCATACCCGGATCATAACTAATACGACCAGAAATAATCCCACGCTCCTTACCGAAACAAACAAAAATCTTAACCCCACCAACCTCAACCTCAGTCTCAGAATGCTCAAGTCGGTCGTTAACAACGCAATGCAACCGCAAATTGTGAACCGCCAACGGCTTCACCCGCACATCATAGGTGAGTTTATCGCAGTACCAACCGAGGTATGGGTTACAAATTGCTCGTTTTTGCACTAAGCGTCTGAGTAAGGGTCTGATTGTTCCAGCTTTGACGTTTTCAATATGGTAAGTTTCTTCGATTTCTGTCTTAATTTGCTCTGGTGACATCATACCAGAGTTCTTTTCAAGGACATCCACAATTTTCTTTTCTGTTTTAGTTAACTTTGGTTGTAACTGTAAATAGTAACCGTTGTCACTGGAGTTACAACGCTTTTCATCAGGGGAGATGCTAGTTATAGTCTGCAAAAAAATTAATCCCCCTGTTTCTTTGCTATTGCTCTGTCTGCACAGAATAAGTTGTTTAAACAGACATGAGCGTGAATTGAATTAGAATAACGCATACTCTCTACTGGGAACGAGCCGCCGCATTTGCCGCATTGCTGCTTGTTACCAGAGATCGCCAAGTTTCTTAACCCCAAATATAGCGATATTCACCAACTGGTCGACCGTGAGTTTCTCGTCTGCCAGAAGGCACATAGCGAATGAAAGCGATTTTTCCAGCGTTCAAAAGATTCTTAATTTCAACCCCATACACTTGGGGTTTAAGGTCCATCATTTTAAGCGATGGATCGAGAATATGGCAGTCGTCAGCCGTGAAGGTGCCTAAGTGTTTGGCAATGCTCAAGATTTCAACTTGAACGTTGATGTCTGAAGGGCAAAACTCTTGAAGAGTTTTCCAAACAACACTTTTCTTGCACCCAACGGTTGCGACTTTAGCCATAGTTATTACGCTCCGTCTATGAGATGGGCGGTTCCGTCTGGGCAGTAAACTTTGTCAAATTGCTTGGCTTGCGTGTACCGTTTATTACAGTATTTCAGGGATTCGCAGCCATCGCAATCGCGGGATAACATCGCTAGAACTCCCCGTTAGTTTTCAGGCGCTTAAAAAAATGGCGCTGCCGACCCCCACAGGTACGGCATTTAGCTTGAGGAGCTAAAACCTGATGCCACCGAATTGGATTCAAGTCGGATTGCTTAAGTAACTCAAGTCGCTCATCGGCTGGAATATCACAGCCGCATGAGAACTCAAAAGCGTCTTTTCTTTGCATCATTGGATGTTGTCGGCCTCCGCAAAGATCATCTGAAGGTCTTCCTCAGAAGTACGCTCATACAGGATTGTAACGACGGTTTTGGCGAATGCTTCAGCTTTCTCAGGGTCAACTTTGCAGTTCTTAGTGTTTGGGCTTAAGTGAGCATAGATGTCTTTCATCAAGTCCTCGGGGGGTTGAATGGTTATACCAACAACTTTGTCGACTGCCTTCTCTGTTTTTTTCTCGATTTTAGCGGCTTCCTCTGCCATCTTTACAACAGTAGCTTCAGCTTCCTTCTGTTTACGAATCGCCTCAGCAGTGATTTCCTCAGCAGACTTTTTCGGCGATTCCTTAATTTCTTTGGCAAATTCAGTAACTTTTTCAGGCGTAGGGTTCTCTTCAGCTTTAACTCGGTCAACCAGTTCCTTAGCTTCACGCGACGAAAGGTTATTGTTCACAATTTCTGTTACTATCGGTGCTTTGGTTTCTTCAGGAGCATTCTTAACAGGTCTAAGAGTTTTTTCAGGCAACATGTTTGCCCGGGCAAACACGGATTCTTTAAGTTTAGGTGCAATGTGTTCTAGCTGACGGGCAGCAGATACTATGAGCGAGATTTGAGTTTTGGAGGCACCGACCTTCACGCCAACAGCTTCTATTGTTGGATATGATTGTGGAAATTTGCTCATCATAGTATTGTAAAAGTTTGCTTTGTCACTCAATTTTATGGGAAGTTTTTCATTGAGTAATGCAGCATCCTCATACGCTTCTTGTTCTGTGCGCTTTCTATAAATAGCCCACATCCCCGGTCCACCGGGAAAGACTCCGTAGAGCATTTTGAAGCACACTAGTTCACGACGATGACCTTCACATATTCTGAATTTCCCGTTACAATTAGGGGAATCATAGATGTCTATTGGGTCACGTTGGCCTTTAAGAAGTATGCTTTCTTTGAGCGCGATTGTTTCTTCATCGAACTCTAAAACGGTTCGTGGCTGTGGACCCCCAGCTTCGAGTTGGTCAGCCATGATGTACTTAAGCTCACAATCTTTTGGAACAGTGATGATTATGCTCGGGAACAAGAAGCGCGGTTTAGGGTTAAGAGAGAGAACGGCGCCAAATTTCTTTGCCTCTTCCTTGAGTTGCTTAAGTTTCTCGGGATCGCCTATGACGCTGGATTTTGCGTCAATAGCCTCGTTGGGTCCGACTGAGTAAGGTTGACCTTCGAGGTAGACACGGTTCTGAGAGATAAATTGCTGTAAGCGATTATCAGAGACAGAGGCGCTGATTACTACAGGGGGTGTTTGTTTTGTTGTTTCAACCATAAGTCATTTCTCCGTACATAACTCTCTTTAACAGCTACTTTCCACCGGGGCTTCGGTCGCTGCTGATTCAGTGGGTGTTTCTTTCGTTGGCTCTGCTGTGACTTGAGTAATTTCGCTAGCGATGGCGGTTAATTCGCAGTATGTGTCTTTGCCTGTTTCGGTTTGTCGCTCTTTCAGGGATGGACATGCTTGGCAGACTGCATCTTTGCCTTTCAAGTCATCAGGAACGCCAAGAAGACAGAGAACAGTTGTTGAAGCCTCTGATTTTACTGGTTCTTGTACTGGAGCAGCTTCTTCGAGTCTGCGATTGGGCGCTTTGAATGTAACCAAGATTTCTTCGCCAATTCTGAAGTCTTTATCGATGTCAGCGCCGGAGTTTACTGGAATTGACCACTTTTCGCCGTTTGGACCCTTGAGAATTAGCGTCGGTGTCTCTGCTTTGCCCTTTAAGCCTTTGTCAACGATTTTACATACTCTGCTAAATGGGATCACTGTTTAGTGCACCTCCAAATCGCTGATGTTTGCGAGAATGTTCTGGGTTGCTTGCCGAAGCCCTTCACTTGTGAAGCCTTCAGCGTCTTTTTCGATTTGACTTAGGGATTCCAATTTGCTGGATTCTCCTTGAATTTGTGACTGTGAAAGCTGCTCGGCTTCAAGGTCAGCAAGATTCTGCTTTTCAGCCGCAATCAAAATAAGCGTCTTAGCCCTATGCGCCGGGCTGCAGTTCGTCAGGTACCCGAGGCCGTTTATTTTTAGAAGCTGCTTGGCTGCCTCTCGTTCCTCATCAGAGTAGTATGGAATGACTATTGATGGGCGATAGGAGCAGTTAACAAGTGTTTCAGCTAATTCGAGAAGCGTCTTTTTTGTCGGTCGATTGTAAACGGCTGCTTCAGACTGAGCCTTATCTAGAATTGGCTGTAGAACGTGGGTTAAGTGGCATCCGAAACCCATACGCCTAAACCTCCACACCTAAGAATCGTAGTTGCTCACAGAGTTTCGGGTCTTTTGCAATCATCTCAGTTAAGAGCGGTTTTGCAAGTGGATGATCCGAGTTAACGAAGCTTATTGCCAGCCAAAGGCCAGCACTTTTACCCTCTGATTCCCCGAGGTTATTGCTGATTTTTTCCCCAATCATAACAATGTCACTCCTGTAATGCGGCAAGCTTTCTCTGAAGCTCGGTGTTCTGCTCAACTAAGTGGGCGCGTTCAACGAAGGCATTGAAAATTGGGATACAACCAACAAGAGCCTGAATGTCTTTTGATAAGTTAGTCTGCTGCTTTTCCAAGTTATGCAGCCTCCGCTTTTTTCTGCTTAAGTTGCTCTAATCGGCGGCGTACAGAGTCAGTGACAAGTTCTGCAATTGAACTATAGGTGCCATCAGTCTGGATTATATCCTCAGCTTCATCAACCAATGCCGCTCTTAAGCTGACTTGACGCCACTTGCTTGCTTGAGCTTCAACCATACTTACCCTAACCTTACCCCAACTGTAGGGTAAGTTATATTTAAATTTTTGCCACACCTATGGTGTAACTATGGGGTAAAAAACAATATATTTAGTCGGAAACAGAATAGTATATAAGAAAACGCGTAGAATATCTAATAATTTAAATACGAGAACTATTGAATTTAAATCAAAAGTTAACGGTAACTAGATTGTCCGAGGAAAAAAGATACAGGCAAGTGAGCATCAAAAAAGAGTTCGTAGATAATGTTGAAAACTGGATTAAAACACATCCAGAAGCTGGTTATTCCAGCATTGCGGATATAGCCACAGAGGCACTTCGTTTAAGGCTTCAAGAGCTTAAGAGTCAAGAATTTAGGGATAAACGCTCTTCAAAATCTGAAAGTGGTTCTCAATAGTCTCAGATACATCAATACCCACTGATTCAGCTTTATCAACTAAACTGTCAGGCAACAGGATATTTACAACCGTTTTTGACTCAGGTATCAAAACGAACCCTATTGCAGAAGCATCCCTTAACGGAAAGAGATAGCCCGCACCAACAATATCCGGGCGAATAGAGCTAACATATCTTTCAATAATAACGGGGCTTTTTTTGGAAAAGATGTTTTGAAAAATAGGCAACCAATACTTCACAGTTTTCGCGGGTAAATAATTAATCGACGACCCAACCTTTGCTTTACCACCAGAGAAATCAAGATAAGGCTTATTGAAGTAGATAATCTCCAAGTCAGCCAACACTTTACCTTCAACGATAGTCTTGTATAAAACTATAGGCACCTTTGCGACTTCTAAAAAGTGAAATAGAAGCGGGTGAGGTGCCAGTAATTCGTCAGTGAACGATGGAATTTTTTGTTTATTAATAATTTCAGTCATGTTACCCATTACCCCACTGCCTTCAATATATGAATAAATCTCCTTTTTAAAACTTATGAAATAACAAAATTCGGAAGGTAGGGGAGTACACTTTAACTGATTTTACCCTCATCCTTTAGCCTTTTTATTAATGCTGGATCATCATACGTGTAAAGTTTCTTCTCTTTAGCCAAACGAGCCATTTCAAGAAAACCCTCCAAGTTAGCCAAAATCATCTTAATGCCAGCAACATCTTCCTCAGAGAAACCACTTGGAAGAGCAAAGCTTTCTCGATAAACTTCACTAAGACAAATCAGAGGATACACTTTCTTCACAGCTTCAGTGAGTTTAGTGACCATCTTATTATAGCCACCATACTCAGCTTCAATCCCAGAGTTGTGAGCCATCAACGCCTCCTTAATTTTATGATAAATCTCAGCATCAACAAGCGCATCCTCAAAAGCATCACGCAACGAAGTAGGCTTAAGCCCCTCCCTAAAACCAAGCGCCGGATTCTTCATTGCTTCAGCCATAATATCATGCACAATCTGACCAAGCCCATAACTATCCAAAACCCCTTCACGCCCAAGAATCAACGGATCAACAGGCTTATAATTGGGGCGCGTCGCAAGATACTCCTTCAAACAATTACACACATCCGGCGTGCTAATACCCCGCCACACTTCACCCGTTTTGCTACGAGTCTTCTCAAAATAAGTCCAAGGCTCAAGCGGATAATCACCACACTTCAACAGCGACACATCCATAGGCGCGGGTCCATTCTGATACATCAAAGCAATAATCAAACGGTTCCGCTTACAATCAGCCGTATTAAAAATCACCCGCACTTCCTCATTACTAGGCGAATACTTACGGCGACGCCGAGCCTTAGAAATCTTCAACTTATGCAAATCAAGTTTATTGCGGTACCCATTATTAGCAAAAAAACCTTGAATACGACTAAGTTGGCTACTAATCGCGTTCCCCGACAACCCCTTAGCTTCAAGCGACTTCACAAAGAGAGTTGTCTTCTTCTCATAACGCTCACTATCCTGTACACTACCAATATCGATTCTACGCTGTGCAATAACACGGTCCGGGTCTTCATCAAGGAAAAGAAAGTAGAAAGGCAACATCTTGTTATAGGTGCGAACAGTCTTAGGCCGCAGCCCCTCGGTCGCTGCCTTAATTG
>Ga0172381_10002700_pt1 | contig 19333 bp, 25 predicted proteins | sample Leawel6488metaG_FD_119754 | JGI IMG/M metagenome (GOLD analysis project Ga0172381, IMG submission 119754) | Leachate microbial communities from a municipal landfill in Southern Ontario, Canada - Leachate well 64-88 metaG | ecosystem: Engineered > Solid waste > Landfill > Unclassified | place...
AGGAAGCATGTTAACAAATACAAATAGAAAGCAACAAGTACCTGGTCCAATAAGTAATCCTGAAGTAGAGATTACTGAATTTCTATTTGTTGATATAGAGCAAATTAAGGCTACGATAACTCGACTTGACACAGAAACAGGGGATTATTCTGATGAAGAATTAACTTATGGCACTGATTATGAAGTAATGAAATATATACCAGATGGTACTTTAGATAGTGAAATAAATGTTCTAGCCTCTACAGGTACATTAACTCTAAAATCACATATTGTGATTGATAGTGAAAATGATACTTTAACTATGTATAGAGATTCTGCTTTAACTCAAGAGAAACAGTATCCCCGTACAGGTCCTTTTCCAGCACAAACTCATGAAGGTGCATTAGATTATTTAACTATGCAAAATCAAGAGCAATCAGAAATGATTTCTAGATGTGCACGCGTTCCAATTACTTCTATAGATTTTGATGGTACGCTTCCTTTTCCAAACCCAGGTAAAGCATTGGTTATTAATGAAACTGGGAATGGATTTATACTATCTGATGATAATTATATTGATCAATTAGAAAATGTAACTACTCAAGCCGGGATTGCTACAGCCAGTGCGAATAATGCTAGTACATCAGAAATAAATGCTGATGCAAGCGCAGATAGGGCAGAAGCTGCAGCTTCTTCATTAGAAAGTTTTGTAGATATTACTCCGCAATTACCTCTTAATAATATTGGAAATATTACTGCAGATTTTACATTATTAACTAATAAGGTAACTAGAGGTGCTTTAACAACCTCTGGTCGAACAATAACTTTGCCTACAACTTTAGAGGTTGGGGTAGAAAATAGAGTAGTTCTTGATTTTTCAAGTACAGTTAGTGCAGTACCTATATTTGCAACAAGTGGTATAGTTTGTTGGTCTAGTATAAATAATAATAGAAAACCTACTGTATTAACTACTGAAACTACTGAACGCAATCAGTTTACTTTTAGCACTATTGATGGCGGAGCACATTGGAATGCGGAGTATAAAACATTTAAAGAACGCAGTGCTGATACAGTTATCTATGGCTATTATATAGATACTGCAGATAGTAATCCGGCAACAAGAGTGCATTATATTCAAGATAACGCAAGTTTTGTAGACCCTTCTTATATGAATTTTACAAGTGATGTTTTTCATTATGGTGATTGGCAAAATGCTTTCTTTATGCCAAGACCAGTTATGCTTAGGGCTAATGGTACAGTTGACTATGAATTAAACCCAAATGACTTAACTAAAAAGAAAGATGGTACAGCTTCTGACATAGCCAATACAGCTTATGCAGGTAATGCAATGATAGGTTGGCCAACTATATATACAAAACGCTATACAGATGGCAACTACCAATATGTAATTAAATCTAATAAACAAATTGATAGCTCATATAAAGCATGGAGTTGGTATAACTCGAGTAACAATATTTTACCTGAAGTATATACCCATCTATATCAGCCAGCAGCAGTATCAAATGTTCTTCGTAGTTTATCTGGACAAACAATATTTGCAAATGCAGCTGGTACAATAGAAATAACTTATGCTCAAGCTAATGGTTCAGCATATGGTTGGTATACCGGTGTATGGGCTGACTGGGTTGAGTTACAAGAACTCCTGGTTCTAATGAGTAAATCAACTGCTATTCAAGCTAAATTTGGCCAGGGCAGAAGTTCTGCTGCAAATAGCGTTACGGGAGAAGGCAATTTAAAAGGACCTTTTTATGGCACTAGCGGTAATGGACTTGTTAAAGTTTTTGGCATAGAAAATCCATATGGAAATTATTGGAAACGACTTGCTGGGTGTGTCTATACAGCTAGTGGATGGAAAGTCAAAATGACTGTTGGGACAGCAGATGGTTCAACAGTTACTTCTTACAACAGTGATGGTACAGGGTATTTAATACCTGGTGTATCAGTATCTGGAACATCTGGAGGTTACATATCTGGGGCAACAATGACGACTTATGGTTTACTACCTAATACCCTGAGTGGGTCAAGTTCAACTTATCTGTGTGATGGTTGTTGGTATGCTTCAGGAGGATATGCGCTTGTTGGTGGCGCCTACGACAACGGTGCTCATGACGGTGCTTTTGCGCTTGACAGTGACATCGCTCTGTCGGGTGCCTCCGCTTCCCTCGGGTCCTCCCTTTCGTGTAAACCACCTTCTTAGGGTGTTCGAGGGACTCGTCCCTCGAAGTCTAGGGTTATTGTTGCTGCGATGCGATTGTTGGTGGCAACTACAACAACGGTGCTCTTGACGGTGCTTTTGCGCTTAACGGTAACAACGCTCTGTCGGATGCCAACGCTAACATCGGGTCCTCCCTTTCTTAATAACTTTAAGCAACTTTAATCCTTACCACTTGGTAAAAATACGTCGATAGAAGGCATAGATTAGTAGCTAGTCGAAAATCTGTGAGACAAGCAAATAAGAAAGACATTAATAAAATGAAGTCATATAACCATTTATTTGAACAGCTTATCAGTAAAGAAAATTTAGAGTTAGCAATAGTTAACTCTTCAAAAGATAAGACTAGAAGGGATATTGTACAAGATGCCTTAAATAATAAAGAAGTATATGTTAAAAACCTTCAAGAACAATTAATTAATCAGACATATAGAATAAAAGAGCATAAGGTATATTCTATAATAGACGGAAAACCGCGATTAATAATTAAACCAGATTACATAAGAGAACAAATATTACACCATGCAATAATACAAGTACTAAAACCTATTATGCTAAAGAGTATGTATCAATATAGTTGTGGTTCAATACCACATAGGGGTGCACATTACGGTAAAGTGTACATTGAAAAGTTCATAAAGAAAAATCCAACTAAGATTAAATATATCCTAAAAATGGATGTATACCATTTTTTCCAAAGTATAGATATAAATATACTAAAGGCCAAGTTTAAAAAACTGATACATGATGATAAAATGCTATATGTAATTAATTTAGTGTTAGACTCAAATAAAGCATTATATAAAGGCAAAGTAATTGATATGGGATTACCTATTGGTTTTTATACTTCACAATGGTTTGCTAATTTTTATCTACAAGAGCTAGACCATTATATAAAAGAAGAATTACAGGCAATAGGCTATGTTAGATATGTTGATGATATGATAATGTTTCACCCAAATAAAAAGAAATTGCATAAAACTCGTTTAGCTATTCAAGAATATATAAATAATTTAGGATTAGAGCTAAAAGGTAATTGGCAAGTGTCTAGGTTTGACTATATTAATAAAGAAGGCAAACGAATAGGTAGACCACTTGATTTTGTAGGGTTTAAATTCTATAGAGATAAAACAGTAATTAGAAAAAAGATTTTATATAGAATATATAAACAGGTAAATTCAATTAAGAAAAATGAATTAACAACACATAAAGCTTGTATAATATTAAGTTATTATGGTTGGATGAAACATACAGACTCAACTAATCTTTATACTTCAAAGGTACGACCAGTAGTACCAATTAAGAAGTGTAGGGAATATGTAAGTAAAGCGGCAAAGGAGAAACAAAATGGATATACAATGGAAAGATGTGGAGAGTACAGTTCAGCCAACTGAAACTGACTCACAAATATCTACTAATGGAGTATATATAAGAAAAGATATAACTCAACAGTCTCGAAGTAATAATGGTATAACTATAGACTTCTGGTTGTACAAAGAGGCTTTTTTATCAAAAGAAGAATATCTACAGTATATGGATGAATTCTACTTAACAGATGAATTTAAAGAAAAACAAAAGAATGCTCAGATTCTTAAACTATCAGAAAATTGGGCACAAGAAGAAAAAAAATATATGCAATTAATCAGCAAAACAACTTGTTGTGGACAGACGGCTGCGCAAAATACCTATAAAATAAAATATCAACAAAAGAAGCAAGCTTTTTTAAATTTAGTTATAGCTATTCGTAAAGGAGAAGCATAATGTTAAATATTACTTATTACTGCGATATGTGTCAAACAGAACTTGATTCCGAATTAAAATGTTGGAATGAAGATTTTAATGGTACAGGTGAACGTTGTCCTCTGTACGGTGAGGCACAAATCTGGCAAGAAATGTTGGAATGAAGATTTTAATGGTACAGGTGAACGTTGTCCTCTGTACGGTGAGGCACAAATCTGGCAAGAAATGTTGGTACAAAATCCAGATAAAAAGGAGAATGAAAATGGCTAAAAAAGGTAAAAAAGGAAAAGGTTGCTAGGGTTTACTTAGTATCCTTCTTATGTTATAATGGTAAATATAAGAAAGGTGATTCATGAGCTGCGGAGATACTTTAAATCAAGAATGTATATTAAGACACAAGCAACAAGATGAATTTAACGAAAAAGTTGATCAAATGTATGAAGTTATCTGTGGCGGAATGGAGCCAGAGAACTCAATGAAAGTTAAAGTTGATACTTTATACAGCGAGAGACGGGAACGGAGAAGTCTTAATTCAAAATTATTTTTCACATTTGCAATAACACTTGTGACAGTAATATTTTGGTGTGGGTATAATTTTGCTGTAATCAAGAATCATGAAGATAGACTAGATACCATTGAAGCAAAACTAAGCAATGTGATTGTTATAAAAGATCGCTAAGGAGTAGAAAATGATGGATTTATTTTTTAATTTTGATGAATTATTTCATTCTGACGAAGCTATTAAGCATGGTTGGAATAATACTACTTCAGATCCTAAAAAATTAACTGCTCTTATGAATTTAACCTGGTATGTTTTAAATCCAACCAGAGTCGAAGTGTTCAAAAAATATGGTGTAGGTATAAGTGTAGAAAATGGTTTTAGATGTGAGTCACTTCGTGCTTTTTTAAAAGCGGCTAAAACAGGCCACCCAGATGGTGAATGCGCTGATTTAACTTGTAGTAAACTAACTGCGAAAGACTTATTTTATTTTATGATTGATTTAGTAAAGCGAAAAATAATTGAGGTTGATCAACTTATATTAGAGCATAATAAAAATGGTGATTGTTTACATGTAGGTTATAGACGTAATGCTTGTAGACATCAAATAATGATTAGAACAATTAACACAGATGGTAGTTACAAATACACGCCAGTCCAGGCGTAGAAAGAGGCGATTATGCAAGATGAAACAAAACAAGAACTAACTAAATTGGCAGAGAATCTTAGTGAAGATGTTGTAGAAGCAGTATTCAAGATTCTTGAAATTGAAATCAAAGCAAGTGAGAACAAAATTGATGATGCAATTTTGCCATTCTTGCCGATGGGTAAATCATTTGTTCTTAAGTATGTAGCAAAATTGATGGAGATGAAAATTAATGGGGTTAGCACCTTATGAAAATGCAATTCAAGCAATTGCAAGTATGTTTGGAAAAGTAGCCGATGCATTTAAAACTAGCAAAGAGCATCAATTAGAGACTTCTATTGTCAAAGAAGATAAACGACAAGAGAAAGCTCTTGAAGCAGCAAATATTGCTTTTGATCTTATTAGCAAGAATGATGGCTACTTACCTAAAGATATTGTCAAAGATTTTTATAAACAAAAAAAGATCTTTGACAAGAACATAACATAAAGCTCTCTCTTCTTATTTAAACGAACAAAATCCCCTGTAAAATATTTTACGGGGATTTCTTTTAGTAGCAATAAGTGTATGAGCTAGATGGCTTACAATAAAGTGATTGTCCTTTATTTTGATCCCATATTACATATGTAGATCCATGTGTACCATAAGAGCCATGAAGCAAGATATAATCTGTTTGAGTCTGTTGTTGAGGTATTGTATTACTAAATTGCTGTGTGTAAGGTCTATCCACTGAATATAAATTATTTTGCTGCATATAACTTTGATTTAATCCAGTAGTAGTTAGTACAGCACTAAATAAAAATGTGTTTAATTTTTTATACATAGAGTCTCCTTTCTATAATAACCAGTCTTTTATACCATCACCTAATATAGCCGTTGATATGTCTATTTTACTTCTCAATGCTTGTAATATTTTCATATCAACTGTATTTGGTGAAACTAAATCTACATATGTTACGGCATTTTTTTGACCTATCCTATGATTTCTATCCTCAGATTGTAATCTTTTTTCTAGGTCATAATTATTAGAATAATATATTGTATCAGAAGATGCTGTTAAAGTAATTCCATAGCCACCAGTCTGCGTATTACCCACAAAAAATCTACATGAATCGTCTTCTTGGAATCGCTTTTTTGCAAGATCTCGTTCATCATCTGTAGTATCACCAAAATAATGTACAACAGATTTATCGCCATAGTTTTCTCTAATGGTTGAGTAAATATCTTTTATATTTGGTCTATAGTTAGCCCAAATAATAACTTTTCCAGAAATCTCTTCTAACTGTTCCATGAGTCCTGATAAACGATTATTTGGTATAGAGATCAATTCGCCAGAATCGGTTTTAGTACAACCACAAACAACTTGATGTAATCGTAATAATTTAGTAACGGCTTGTTGTGTAGATATTTGATCATAAGAATTTAGAAATACAAGATTTTCTAATAATTTAGTAACGGCTTGTTGTGTAGATATTTGATCATAAGAATTTAGAAATACAAGATTTTCTTTTTTTAGCGTTTTATAGATTCTTTCTTGTTCTTCAGTTAATTCAATGTCTCGTTGGGTATAAATTTTTTCAGGTAAATCTAAACAATCTTGCTTCGTTAATCTCGTAGAAAAATTCTGCAAATAAGTTTTTAATTTATCTTCGTTTTTATAACCTATAACATGTTTGAATGTATCACCTGTATATGGATTTGTTTTATCTATCATAACAGCATATTCATTTCTAAAGGTATAAAAACTATTATGACCTAAAATTCCTTTTTTAAGAAAAGATGTTTGAGCATATAAATCTAAAGGACTTTTCGTAATAGGTGAACCGGTTAATATCACTCTATAGTAACAACGTCTAGCAGCAGCAATTGCTGCTTCAGTACGTTTAGCTTTTATATTTTTTATAACTGTAGATTCATCACAACCAATCAAACAATTTGGGGCATATTTATCTAAAAATTTATTCAAAGCAGTTATTCCTCTTCCGTTTTTCTTGGCTATTGCTTCTATATTCATTATAAAAAAAGTAAATGTATTAGATGATGTAGTAGGATCCAGTAATAATTCTAAAGCTTTTTTATCCGCTTTAGTAGTACCACCCCACTGAAATACAGTATAAGGAATCTTGTCTGAAAAATGTTGTGGTATCTCCTTATTAGTCCAGTTTGAAAAAACACCCTTTGGAGCTAAAATAACAGCAGCATTAATCTTTTTTATTTGTGCCAATAAAGCGATCTTATCAAGTAAAATTTTAGATTTACCACAGCCCATTTCAAGAAAATAAGCCCAATTAAATTCTAGAGCAGTATCCAAGAAAGTTGTTTCTTGATGCTTATATGGTTCAGTTTTAAATTCAAATGGAATCTCTATTTTTTGATCTTTATATGTAAACAACATTATTAATTTTCTCCTTTTTATATATTATAAAACAAAATATACAGCTAGTACAATTTAATATATGCACAGGCGCACACGAAGGAAAAACTACATTTTGTAGCATCGGGCGCAGGGAGTAAACAATAATTTAACACATCAACAATAAACAGCTAATAGATCCCCTGTATAATGTTTGTAATACTTCTATAAGTAATGTATTAAATTATTAAATTATTGTATATAGAAATTAATTAAAAAATTTTTTTCTTATGTACGCGTATATAATAATTTAATAAATAGTTAAAAGTTTACTAGCTATAATTTTTAAAATAATATTAAAAATGAAAGGAGAATTTTATGTCTGAAAAAAATGAATTAGATAATTATTTATTGGCTGTGGATAATGAGATAGATGAGTCACAGTACATACAAGAAATATCTGAAGAAGATAAAGTTGTTAAGTTAGCTGAGATAGGAACCTTATGCACAAAAGCTGAGGATCTTGAAGCAAAATTAAATGCTTCTAAAGCCTTAGTTGCTGAACAACAAAAAGCACTTGATGAGTTATTAAAAGACAAGATTCCGACATTATTAGAATCTGTTGGTCTCAAAGAATTAAAAACAACTTCAGGTAAAAAAATAACTGTTTATGATGAATGTGCGGTTAATATATCAGAAAACAATAGAAATAATTGTATGACATGGTTTAGAGAAAATGGGTTTGATGATATTATAAAAAATAATGTTGTAGTAACTTTTAGAAAAGGTGATGACTCAAATGCATTAAAAATTTACCGAGATTTACTATCTAAAGGTTTTGATGTTAATCATGAAGAAGATGTTCACCCAGCAACACTAAAAGCATTCATGAAAGAACGTATTCGCCAGGGTGAGTTATCTATTGAAGATAAAAAACTATTTGGAATATTTGAATATAAGATTACTAAAATTAAGTAATTTTACTAGCTATAATTTTTAAAATATAATTAATTTCATACATGAAGTTAATTAAAATTACAGACACTTCGGATAGACGAAGACAAGAGCCAAGAAGCATGAAGTAAAAAGTAAAGGAGGAAAATTCTATGGCAACTAAGAAAAAAGATGAGTCCACTGAATTAGTGGCAGAGGTACAATCATTTGCAGTCGCAGATATTGATGAATCACAATACGCAGCGAATTTTGCATTTGAAGCAAATGAAAAAGCAATGTCATTCTTGAAACAAGCGCAAGCTATGTCTCCAGAATTAGACAAAACAAATACTGCTTATGTTAAAGGTTTAGAAATGGGTGGTCTCTTTGTAACAGGTGCGGATAAAGTATACAACGAAGGTTGTTATATTGTACCTTGCTACATGAAACATGAGCACATTTTCTGGAAAAAAGACAACGGTGGATTTGATGGAAAAGCGCCTTGGATACAAGAAGTTCAGGATCAACTTTTACGTGATGGTAGTAAAAACTTTCTGCCTGATGGAAGACAGGTTGAGGATGCATTAACTTATTACTTACTAGTAATTGATCCAGAAAATCCAAACCAATTACCTACACCAGCAATCCTTAAGTGTGCTTCTACAAAAGTTACGATTGCTAAAAAATTAAACACATTATTAAATACTGCTCAATTTGAAAATAAATTACCAAACGGCACTTTGCCTGCAATTTATAGATTCTTGATTAGTATTACAAGTGTATCTCAAACAAACGCACAACAACAAAAATTCTATAACATTAATTTCGCTAGAGCAAAGGAACATGCATACTTAAATCAAAAAGGTTTAATTGCTGTACCTGCAATATTAGACTTAGCTAAAAACTTGGCTGATCTTGCATCTGCAGATGGTGTTAATGTTGATTATAATGCTGATAAAGATGTTCAGAATACTCAATCAGCTGATGCTGGAATTTGCTAATAAGACATTACTTTACAAAGTCAAATCATGGCCCATGGGCAATAGTTTATGGGCCATTTTCTTTAGGAGACATTAATGGGTATCGTATATTTAGCAAGAAACAAATTAACTAATAAAGTTTATATAGGTATTACACAACAGACTTTGAGTAAAAGAAAATCAGATCATAAATATGATGCTTTAGTTCGTGGTAAAAGAACCATGTTTCATGAGGCAATAAGACGTTTTGGTTTTGACAATTTTATATTCAGAGTATTGTGTGAAACAAAAAACAATAATCGAAAAATTTTAGAATGTAAAGAACAGCAATTTATAAAATATTATGATGCTGTTAACAATGGTTATAATCAACAGTATAGGAAATAATATGACTGATTTAAAATGTTTAGAATGTAAAGAATTAAGTTGTCCTACACGAATCGCGCTTAGTGACAGTTTAAATAAAGATAAGAGTAAAGTAAAAGTTAGAATTAATTTTAATATGTTAGTATTCACTGATGATATAGAGAAAGTTATGTCGGATTCTAAATTATTTATTGTTGAAAAATTAGGCGAAGAAATCGCAACATCAGCTGAAGAAATTGAAACTGTATTTGACAATGCTAATTATCCTGTTTATCATCTAGGCACGGAATTACAACTCGGTGAGATAAACAATGACGAAGCAATGAAAGCTATGACGGAGTATTTAAGTAATGTTAAAAAATGTATCGGATAAACAAGTTGAGAGAATGTATAATTTATTCCGTGGGTTGCGTTGCGCCTATGGAACATATGACATGTCTCAAGCTTTTTTAGAAGGAAAAAAATTAAGAGGAATACCAAAATCAATATTAGAATCAACAACAGAAATTATTTTTGATCAAAAATTCTGGTTACAAAAAGTACGCGATCATTTGACATCTAATGAAGGCTTAGGGATTGTACCAATTGACGAGGAATCTAATTGCTATTGGGGTTGTATTGATGTTGATAAGTATGACCTAAATTATGAAGAAGTTCTTAGAAGACTTGCTAAATATGAATTGCCATTTGTAGTAACAGTTTCTAAATCAGGCGGCCTTCATATGTGGCTCTTTCTCAAAACCCCCGTAAAAGCTTTCTTACTTATTAATTATTTAAAGAATGCAAAAGCTCAGATTGGATTAGCTGATTCTGAAGTATTTCCAAAACAAACAAAAATACTTTTTGAAAAGGGTGATTCAGGGAGTTGGGTTAATTTACCGATGTTAGGTGATGGTACACGTTATGCGATTAGATTAAAAGATGAACAAGTTGAGGAGATTAAAGATCTAGAAGTATTCTTAGAATATGCAGAAAGTAAAAGATTAGATAAGTTAAATTCTACTGAAATAACTTTTGTTAAACAGCAAGCAGTTGATGAAACAGATTTTAAAGAAGCGCCGCCATGTTTACAGTCATTAATGGCTGAAGGTTTCCCAGAGGGTTCTAGAAATACTATAATGTATAACATAGGTGTATATTTAAAAAAGGCTTATGGTGAATTATGGGAGAACGAATTCGAGAAGTTTAATCAAATGTACTGTGAGCCACAACTAACTGCAAGTGAAGTTATATCTTTGCAAAAATCCGTAAATAAAAAAGATTATAAATATCAGTGTTCATTACAACCACTTTGTTCTTATTGTAATGTATCAAAATGTAAGATTGCTAAGTTCGGATTAGGTAACTCTTCTATGGAATTACAGATTGAAAGTTTAGCTAAGCTTGATGCTATCCCTGCTTTATGGTTTGCGACTGTAGGTGATATGCGTATGGAATTAACCACTGAACAACTACACGATCAAAAGAAATTTCAATTGTGTTGTATGGAGAAGTTAAATAGATTTCCACCAAAATTAAAAGATAATGATTGGGCCACGTTAATTGATTCTTTAATACAAGATGCAGTATTAATTCCAGCACCACCTGATGTAGGATACGATGGTCAATTCATGGTTCATTTAGAAGACTTTTGTACTCGTATGGCAGGTTATGATAGACAAGATGTTTTGCGAGGAAAGGCTTATATTAACAAACCAGAAGGATTTACTTATTTTGCTTTAGTAGACTTCGTAACATTCTTAAAGAAAAAAGGTTTCACAGTATATCGTCATACAGAGATTTCAAATAAAATTAAATCTTTAGGTGGTGGCTCTAAAGGTATTAATATTTTAGGTAAGTGTAAGAATACACATTATATTCCAAGCTTCCCAGAACAAGAGTCACAGTTTGCCGTTAAAGATTTTCAAGATGAGGAAGAAATATGTTAGAAAATTATCCAAAACAAAATATAATATTTGGACCACCAGGAACAGGAAAAACAACTTTTTTAGTTAATATAGTTAAGCAATGTATTGAAGCAAAAATTCCTATGAAAGAAGTTGGTTATTTTGCGTTTACTCGAGCAGCTGCATTAGAAGCAAAAGCAAGAGCCACGACTAGTTTTTCACAATTCAATAAATCTGAATTTGAATACTTCTCTACAATTCATTCATTATGTTTTAAGTTATTAAACTTATCAAGAGAGTATGTAATTGAAATGCGCAATTCTCATGGTAGAAAGTTTTGCTATGAAATGGGTTATGCAATTAACTCTAGATTATCTGCATTAGATGAAGAACAAATAATTACTAAAGATGATCGTTTATGTTTAGCTGAGCAAAAGGCAAGAAACTTATGCTTGACTATGGAAGAATTTTATGACCAATATGATGATAGAGAATTTACTTGTGAAGAATTAGTCTTGTTTCATGAGTCATTTAAAAAATATAGAAAAACCAAAGGTCTAAAAGATTTTACAGATATGCTTGAGGCAATGGCTACAGAGGATTACTTTATACCTTCTTTAGATGTATTAATAATTGATGAAGCGCAAGACTTTTCTGAATTACAATGGCGTGTTGCAAAAAGATTAATTGAAAGAGCAAATCAAGTCTTTGTAGCTGGCGATGATGATCAAGCCATTTATACTTTTGCTGGTGCTTCCGCAAGACCATTAGTTGAAATGGGTAATTCTAAAGATTGGAATTCTATAGTTTTAAATAAATCATATCGAATTCCAAAATCTATTCAGAAGGTTGCATTTAATACTTTGAATAAAATTCCTGAGACTGAACGTATTGTTAAACAATGGGATCCAAAAGCTGATGCTGGTATAATAAAAAATATTCTTAGTTTACGTGAGCTACCACTTCATAAAGGTCAATGGTGTTTCTTAGCAAGAACATCTAAGATTCTAAAAAAGTATGCTAGAGAGTTACGTAGTATGGGATTTAGATATAGATTACACGACGATGATTCAGTTAAATCTGCGCACATCAATGCAATAAAACTTTACGAAAAGTTTAGGGCAAACAGTTTGATTGGAATATCTAAGCTAGATGAGCTAGACGATTATATCACAGACTTTAAATTAATTCGTGACAGTTTTAAATCTGACTTCGCAAAAGTAGAACAATTACCTGTTAAAATGTATCGTGCGATAACTGATACACCATGGTATAAGATTTTTAATAAAGGAATATCGAGAGAAGATATAGAATACTATAGAGATATTTTACGTAATCAAGATTCACTTGAAGAGGGTAAAGATAGAATTTTCCTAAAAACAATGCACAGTGCTAAAGGTCTTGAGTGGGAAAATGTTGTTGTTATTTATGACATTTCACCTGCAACTGAGGCAACACTTTTAAAATTCCCTGGAGACGAATTTAGGGTTTTATATGTTGCAGAGACAAGAGCTAAACAGGGGCTTTATAGGATGTTTCCACAGTCAAATCGACATTACCCATTCGATATTTAATTTTACTAGCTATAGTTTTTATTATAATATTAAATAAAAAGAAAGGAGATTTTATGCAAGTAGAATGTGAACAATGTAAATTAGATTATATTAATAAGCGATCTCAATTGATAGCGCTTAAACAAGATACACCAGAAACGAAAACTATTAAGAATAGAAAAACTGGTGAAGTTATTGAATCTAAAGAAGTTACTAAACGTAAGAAGACAGGCAAATACATATGTCGTAGTTGTGCTGGTATATAAGGAGAGATAAATGCGAAAAGAGGATAAAACAATTAAATCAGATTGTATGTCAATATCACATGAATTAGCTACTGAGGAGGCTACTATGACTTTTGCGAGAGGTTTAGAGTTTGCTGAAGTATGTGATTTCAATGAGCAAGTTATTCAAATGCCGATTAAAACATCTTTTGAATTTTTAGATGGAGATCGTTATAGATGGTTTAAGAATGTTGTTAATGAAGAACTTGATGAATTAAAAGTGGCCTTATGTTCTTCAGATCCAGCTGGTTGTATAGATGCTGTAATTGATTTAATTTATTTTGCTTATGGCAGACTTTATGAAATGGGTGTTACATATGATCAATTCTGTGATTGTTGGGAAGCTGTACATGAAGCTAATATGAAAAAAGTTTTAGGTAACAAGGGTCGTGGATCAGATCAAGATGCAATAAAACCAGAAGGTTGGGAAAGTCCAGAAAAGAATTTTGCAACAATTAATTTTAAAGATGGGGAATTAAGTCCTGAAACAAAATCAATGATTCGTGCAATTGATGAAACTGCTACGCCTGGTGGCATGATTAGCGCGCATGTTGATGATATTAAGAAACAAGATTTCATAAATGAAATATGGCCAGAAAAATTAAAGTATCATAAACCAGAGCCGGATCCTACACAAGGTATGAAGTTTGATAATGGTAAATTACCTGTAGGTCAATTCATTCGTGATTTCAAATATGCAATTTTAGAAGTTACTAAGATCTGGGCTTTTGGCGCGAACAAATATGCTAAGGGTAATTGGAAACATTTACTTGGTGGTGAAGATCGTTATGGTGATGCTGAGATTAGACATTTCTTAGAAGGTGATACATTGGATGAAGAAAGCAAAATTCTTCATGCAGCGCATAAAGCTTGGAATGCTTTGGCTGAATTATCCTTTATACTTAAAAGAAAGAATGGAGTTGAGTTATAATGCAACATATTTTAGATGAACAAAGATTCATAGAAACAAATCAGATGTATAATTATGATTACCATAATCTCTTATTTAAAATAATGCAGCAATCAGAGGAGATTAATCATAGGACTAATACAGCAGTTCGAGCAATACCGAACCAGGCACTCGGATATAATATCTCGAACTGTCTGCCTATGATTAATTCGCGTAGAATGTTCCCTGTAACAGCAATGGCAGAATTAATATGGACGCTTTCCGGAGTTAAAGAGTTAGATTGGCTACAGCAACACACTAAAATGTGGGATGATTTTAAAAATGAAGAGAATCAAATTGAAGCTTCCTATGGTTATCGTTGGAGACATCAATTTGAAAGAGATCAAATTTTAGCTATGTTAGATGCGTTAGTTAAGGATCCTTCAGATCGTCAGTGTGTGGTTATGGCTTGGGATAATGGTAAAGATGGATTAGGAAATAGATGGACATCAAATGTTCCATGCCCAATTGGTTTTATTGTTAACATTATTGAAGGGAAAGTAAATATAACCTTAATGTTAAGAAGTTCTGATGCTATTGTAGGTTTACCATATGATATGATGATGTATTCTTTACTCTTGATTCTTGTTACACATGAATTACAAATGCGTGGATTAAATGTAAGATACGGTAATATTACAGCAATATTATCCCATGTTCATATTTACCAACCACATTATGAAATTGCTGAGTCTTTAGTTGAATCTGCAAGAACATGGCAAAATTTAGCAATGGATTCCTACATGTATTCAGTACAAGATTTAAACTTTAATCATCAAGCAATTAATTGGAGATTATTAAATATTTCTAATGCGATTGAAAATCCTGATACAAGTTTAGAATTATTTAAAGCTATAGTTAATGATCAAATTCCTAAAATTAAACCAACTCATTTCAAACCGGAGATTATAAAATGAGAACAAATAAAAGAGATTACTTTATGCAAATAGCAATAGCAACAGCTGAAAGATCAACTTGTATTGATAAACAAGTAGGTACAGTTTTAACTGATGCAGATGATTTAATAATTGCTACAGGTTATAATGGGTCAGTTAAAGGTGCAGCCAATTGTTGCGAAACGATTGATCCTTATAATAGTAACTCTAAAGGTTATTGCATCAAACAAGATGGTTTACCTTGTGTAGCAATACATTCTGAAATTAACGCTTTAATCCAAGCCGGAAAAGCAGCTAAAGGAGGAAAAGCATTCGTGACTCTTGAGCCATGTTACGAGTGTGCTAAAGCTTTAGTTAACGCCGGTATTACTGAAGTTTATTATAACAAAAAGAATGGCAAAAATATTCCTTATAAAAAACAAGTTGAAGCACTATTTGCAGGGAGCAATATTTTATATTTACAATGGAGTTTATCAGTATGACAATGATTTTATATGCTTTAACAAAAGATGGTTATTTCTCAAAGAAAGATAACGTCGACGGTAAAATAGATGATTTAGCTTGGATGAGAGTTACTACTGATAGACGATTATTTAAACAATTAACTACTTTACATAATAATCAACCAATAATTGCTGGTTATAAAACTGTAGATACTTTACCTAAATTACCAGGTAGAAAAATTATTTCAATTAGTACTTGTGCACAAAGAGGTATGTTATTAAGAGATGCTTTGCAAAGATACCCAGATGGCATTGTAATTGGTGGTGCTTCTGTTATTAAAAGTTGTATACATTTTGGGCACAGAGATTTGATTAATTCTATTTTAACTGTTAAACTTCCGTTGAAGTTAAACCCAGAAGAAGATCCAGAAAATTTTTTCGAAGATCCTTTACGTGAATTAAAAGATAATAATGTTTTAAGATTAGATGAAACATTTTTTATTCATACAGAACGTTTTGATCACCCAACAGTACAGTTAGAAATATGGAGACCTACTTATAATGGATCCAATTAGTAAGTTATGTCAAAGAGAATTAGGAGAATACCCATTGGATGAATGGACTATACCAACTGAATTACCATCTCTACAGAATGCAAAAGCAATCGCACTCGACTTAGAGACATCCGATCCTGACCTTAAGAAGTTTGGTCCAGGTTGGGCAACTTTTAATGGTCAAATTTTAGGTATATCGATTGCTACATTAAATAAGAAGAATGAGATTGATTTTAAAGAATATTTTCCAATTAATCATGCGGAAGGAAATCTAGATGAAAAGACTGTACTTACTTGGCTCAAGAGCGAGCTCGAAACAGACATTCCTAAAGTATTTGCTAATAACTACTATGATTGCGGATGGCTTGCCGCTTACAATATTCACCCTAAAGGTCCTTGGTATGATATACAAATCGCAGCTCCGTTATTAGATGAACATAAGCTATCCTATTCATTAGACAACTTAGGTGCTGAGTATTGTAATGAGCATAAAGACGAAACTAAACTAGAGCAAGCAGCAACTATTCTGGGTATTGATCCTAGAAAAATAAAAGAAAATTTACATATGCTTAACTCAGTAACTGTAGCCCCATATGCGATACAAGACGCGGCGCTTACATTAAAAGTATGGCAAGTATTAGAGCCAATGCTTCATGAAGAAGGCTTATGGCCGATATTTGAGTTAGAAGCTAAACTATCCCCTGTACTCATTGCAATGCGCATGAAAGGTGTGAGATTAGATCTCGAAAAACGGGATAAACTCATTGAAGAATTGAAGTCTCGTGAAGAAGATGAAAAGCGACAAGTAAACGAATTAGCTGGTTTTGAAGTTGATATATGGAGTAATAAAAATTTAGCAAAAGCTTATGATAAATTAGGTATTGATTATTGCTATACAAAGGCATCTATTAAAAAAGCATTGACTTTATCTTTAGGAGTTGAAGAATATTCATTACCCGATGGTACAAAATGGTTGAAGACAATGTTTGATTCACCTGTACCATTACACGACTTAGCTAAAAAATCTTTTTTAGAAACATTAGTGTTAGATTTAGAACAAATGCCGCAAGCCTATTATATGGAGAATTATGCTCAGAAAGAAAATCCAATGGAAACAATTCAAGCTACCTTTTTAAAATATTTGAATCCATCATTGACTGCAAAATTTTTAGAACATTCACCAGATAATATCAGTATGCATGTACGTAGAGCAAGAAAATGGAATAAAGCGGTTAGCGCATTTCTTGGTAATAGCTTCACGGATCTTGTATCAAATGGCCGATTACATTGTTGTTATCACCAACTAAAAAAAGATGAAGGTGGTACAATCACGGGTAGATTCTCTTGTTCAAACCCGAACTTACAGCAAGTACCAATTCGCGATCCAGAAATAGGAACTTTGCTTAGATCTTTATTTATACCTGAAGAAGGTAAAATATGGGGATCATTTGACTATTCGGCTCAAGAGCCGAGAATCTTGCTTCACTACTGTTATAAAGCAGAAAAAGCAAACGCAATAGGAACATCATCTGCACAAGAATTAGTTGCTAAATATTTAGACGATCCTTTAACAGATTCACACCAGGCGATTGCAGACATGATTACAAATTTAAAGGGTAATATTCTTGGCGAAACACCTAAGGCTAGAAGAACAGCTGCTAAGACAATTAACCTAGGAAAAGCTTACGTTATGGGTAAAAAGAAATTAGCCATGAATCTTGGGATATCAGAAGAAGAAGCTACACCAATTATTGCAGCTTATGATGAAGGTGCTGCACATATTAAAGCTTTCCAAAAATATACAGATAAGCTTGCAGCTAATCGTGGCTTTATTGTAACATTGTTGGGTAGAAAATTGCACTTTACTTCATGGGAACCAAAGTTACCTTTTGGTGACTCACGTCTCGTGAAGCCTGAAACATTATCTGTGGCACAAGCTTTACAACAAGATAAGAATAACGAAATATGGGGTGGTAGACCAATAAAAAGAGCTAAAACTTATAAAGCAATTAACTCTTTAATTCAAGGCTCTGCTGCTGATATGACCAAAAAAGCAATGGTAGATTTATATGAAGCCGGATATGTTCCAGCTTTACAAGTGCATGATGAATTAAATTTCACGGATCTTGAGTCTTTGGATCAAGTTGCAGAGATTAAAAAAATAATGGAAGACGCTATCCCCCTGGAAGTGCCTGTTGTTTGTGAAGCTGGTACAGGAATCGATTGGGGGGCTGCACACTAATGAAATTAGAAAAAGCTTTTGAAAATAATCCAAAATATAAAGAAGTCGAGAGATTATGTAATGCGCTTCCTATATGTCTTGTTTTAAGAAAAATGTTAGAAATCCAAGATCATGTACCAAGTGAGAAGAGATTAGATACTTTACATTATGAATTAACAAAAGCAGAAAGGCAGCTTAATTATGAAAAAACAAGATCCTAATATTATAGATGTTAAATTATCTGCAGCAAAATTAGATACTGATACATTATTAATTACACAAAAGATGAATGATGTAGCGCATGAGATGGTAATTAAAATAAATAAATTTATTGACTCGGCCGTTCTTGCAGCAATGTCTGTAGGTGATTTAACAAGATTAAGACAACAGATTAATACTGAGTTAAAAAGTAGAGGTATAAAATGAATACAGAAAAAGTAAACTTTGAAGTAACAATTACAGATACAAACAGACCAATCGATGTTTTTGAAATTCATAGACAGTTAGAAGATATTTTTGGTAACTGTAAAATGATTCTTGTACTAGACCAAACAAAGGAGAATTTTAATAAATGAGTAGTTTTGATAAAAAGAATGGTTTTGAATGTGCTATGTGTGGTGAAAGAATAGGTGGTGGTGATTATGACTTCCATCAGAGTCTTGCTTTAGCAAAAGAAGAAGGCTGGATCAATAGAACAGATTGTTATGGAGATTGGTTTAAATTCTGTTCACATGAATGTTATAACAAATGGAAACCTCTACATACATAGGTTTACATTTATACCAAAATATGTTATAATATTAAGGTATAAAAGCAAAGG
>Ga0172381_10002701_pt1 | contig 19326 bp, 51 predicted proteins | sample Leawel6488metaG_FD_119754 | JGI IMG/M metagenome (GOLD analysis project Ga0172381, IMG submission 119754) | Leachate microbial communities from a municipal landfill in Southern Ontario, Canada - Leachate well 64-88 metaG | ecosystem: Engineered > Solid waste > Landfill > Unclassified | place...
ACCTGTTATATATTTTTTATCGTAAATACGCAACCAACAATCTATTTCTAAGTTTTTATTTTTTTCAAAAAAAGCCAATGTTGACTTATATTTACATTTTTTAACACGACAGTAATCACACTCTTCACTTTCTCTTATTTCGTATTTGTTTTTTGCAATCATCACAAATCACCGGGTTCCAAAATTTTTTTACAGTTTCGATTAAAACATTTTCTTCTTCTTCTGATTCAGTAATAAATTTTTTTCCACATATTTTGCAAAACCCTGAACGAATCATTTTTCAAATGAAGTTATTTTATCAACTTCATCTAAAATCTTTAATTCTTCTTTAAGCTTGTCAAGTTCTTTATCTTTAAATATTCCAGTCATTTTACTTCGTTTACAATTTATTTCCATATCAATTATTTTTTTTAATAATTCTTTTTTTCTTTCTCGAATTATTTCTTTTCTAATTTCTATTTCTTGTATATTAATCACTTTGTTTTTCCTTCCAACTTGTTTGACCACTTTAAGAATTGCCAAATTTGACATTTTTCAGAATTTTTACATTCATTATATACTTCTGATTGCTTAGAATAGTGGCATCCATTTTGAAAACAATAATTACCAATTTTATCTCTTAACTGTTCTATAAACTTTTCTGTCACTACTCTCTCCTACACTGTTTGATCAAAATCCAACATTAAATAATAATTACTTGAAACCAATATTATATTGTTTCTATATTTTTCTTTTAAATATTCAATTACTTCTTTATTTTTAATTTCATATTCTTCATCAGGTCTAAACTCATAAAATGTATTTGTTTTTTTCCAGTTCAACGTTATGTTTAAGTTTGTAATAATTTTCACAAGCTTTGATCAATCTGTATAAATTTATTTTTATTTTGTTCTTCCACTAATTCATTTACTTTTTCTACAAGATCATCAATGATAACAATTAATTCTGTAACACCCATAATTGGTTTTGATATTTTTTTAATCATACACTCTCATTAAAATTTAAATCATATTCATCATCAGTGAAAAAACTATCAGGAATGGGTTCACCTTCTGGAATTCTAATTTCTTCACCAATATATTTTTGACACTTTTTAATAATAGCTTCAATAATTGTTTTTTCTTTCAATTGATTTTCTAAATCTTTTGAGAGAGACAAAATATTTTTTTCAACTCTTAAGAGGTCACATCTTGCTCTATCAAGAGAGCGAGTTAAATAACAATTTATATACTTGTCGTTAATCTTCATATACTCTCGTCTAACTTATACATATTTCCATTTTTAACTTGTAAAACTTTAACATCTTCAGTTATTAGTAAACAATGTCCTTTTAATCTTTCAGGTACTATTTCTCTCAATGTTTCTCTCATTAATTTAAGAGTCTGCTCTGAATAACAATTAAGTACTTGAAATATTAACATATCAGTTGTATTATCAATCTCATTAAACTTTATTATGTTTAAATTATTCATATACTTTCATTGAAGTTTATTTCTTCTTTTTGTTCAAGTTTTTTTCTCAACTGAACAGCAAAATCTTGAAACATATATCCACTGTCAAAAATCAAATCTAAAGTAACTTTAGCATGAATACTTTCTTGATCAAACATTCTTTCAACTGTTACTTTGTCAAAATTTATATATTTTAGCTTTTCACTAAAGACCGCCAGAGACATTTTCTTTCCTTTTACTTTATATCAATTTGTCTAACTTTTTTTATTGATTCTTCTTTTAAGGGAAGTTCAATTTTCAAAATACCATTTTCATACTTTACTTCTATTTTTTCACAATTTACATTTGCTGGAAGTGTTACTTCTTTTGCAAATGATTTGCTACTTAATTCTTTAAGATGATATTTTGCCTTTTCATACTTTTCTTTCTTTGTACCATATACTTTTAACTTATTGTCATCTAGCTCTACCTTGACGTCTTCTCTTGCATAACCAGAAATTCCAGCTTCTATAATAAACCTGTCTTCTAGTTCTACAATATTGAACTTTGGAAAATTTGTTCCAAAATTCCTCCATACCAAGTCGTCATTTGAGAAAACACGATTCATAATTTTCTCGACATTTAACAATTGATTTTGGACAGTGTCAAACTCATCCCACAATGTTAATTCTCTCATAAATCCTCCGTTTTCTCTGACGGTCATTACTAAAAAGCTACACGTAGCTTAATAGAATATATCTACATTATTATAATTTATATATTTTGGAAACTAATTTTTTTATGACTTAGTACTTATTCTTCCAGGATTTTTTGGCTTTTTATGATCTGGATGTTGTTCACAATTAACATCTTCACACTTTTTACAGTCTCTTGATTCACATTCAATATCTTTAAAATATAAATCTATTAACTCTAACATTGATTCACGTGTTGGACAAGCTTCGTATATTTCAAAGTTTTTTGTTCTCACTGTATAGATTAAATTATCAGTTATTTCTATTATAATTCCATTTTCAGAAAGCATCTATTCTACCCTCCCTTGATCTATTTTAATAATTTGAAGATTGCAATGTTTCTTTATTTCTTTTAATTCTCTAATTACAGCACAAGATGCTTCTCCATGTGAACAACTTGCAGCTCCAGGAGTGCTCCATTGCCTTATCTTTTTCGCACAAATCAATGCAATTTCTTCTAATACTTTTCTTTTACCTTTTAAATACAAATCTATCTTAACTTTCATATTATTTCACCAATGAAATGTTATAAAATACTAAAAATAAAACAAATATCCAATATTGCCATGTGAATATACTATATCCTAAATATGTTATAAATAAAAAAAAGAAAAATGAAATTATAATTGTGAGTAAGTTATGTTTAATCATTTATTTATAATATTTTACAGTTCTATTTAAAAATTTTATCAAATCAAATTTTAGAGATTTTGGGATTGTCTCCCAAACATTAATTCTTTTTTTAGCTCTATATATTGCTAATTTTAAACCATATTCTTTGTCAAAATCATCTATTTTATTGCATACTGCTAAACCAACTTCGTTTCTTGAAAATGCTACAAAATATCCAATACATTTTCCTTTTTTTACAATTCTTTGATATAACTTATTTCTTATGAAATTAAATTCTTCAATGTCTATTTTTTCAACATCTCTTTTTGTTAATGTTTCTTCAATTAATTCTTTCAATTTATTTATATTCATCGTGCTCTCCTTTTATTTACTTACACAAATTATAGAATCTGGATACTGCATACAAGCACTGTAAAGTTCTTTTAACCAAGGAAGTGCATCAATATAAAGTCCCCAACCATTAGGTGAATTTAGTTTTTCATATTTTTCTTTATTTTCTTCCATGTTTATAATTGCTTTAAATAATATTTTAGAAATTGTTTTTGCTTTCTTTCCCTCTGAATTATAAAGAGCATCATAACATCCAGCATTCATCCACATTTTATTTACATTGTGAGTAATGTTTTGTGAATGAACTTCACTAGAAATCTTTTCACCACACCAAGGGCAGTATTGATACTTTTTGTTATTGATTTTTTTGTCACACTCTTGACAGATTAATCTTTTTTTATTGTCAACAAGATATATGTCTAAACTCATTTTAAGTCTTTTGCAGAATTAATCACTTCATCAATCAATCCATATTTTTTAGCATCTTCAGCAGACATAAAAAAATCACGATCAGTATCTTTAAGTATTTGTTCATTTGTCTGTCCTGTATGTTTTACAAGAATTCCATTTATAATTATTTTTAATCTTTGAATTTCTTGAGATTGAATTTGAATGTCAGTTGCTTGTCCTTGTGCTCCTCCCAATGGCTGATGGATCAATATTCTTGAATTTGGAAGAGCAAATCTTTTTCCTTTTGTACCTGCAGAAAGTAATAATGCTCCCATACTTGCTGCTTGACCAAGACAGATTGTCGAAACCTTTGGTTCAATATACTGAATTGTATCATATATTGCTAAACCAGCAGTAACAACTCCTCCTGGAGAATTGATATAAATGGAAATATCTTTTTCTTTATCTTCAGCTGTAAGAAAAATCAGCTGAGAAATAATTAATGAAGCTGTTACGTCGTTTATTTCATCATCTATGAAAATTATTCTTTCTTTAAGAAGTCTTGAATAAATATCAAATGCTCTTTCTCCTCTTACTGATTGTTCTATTACTGTTGGGATTAATGGCATTGTTCTTTCTCCTTTTATTTATTATGTCACATATACCAAATAACTTTTTTCTTTCCATTAAAGTCTTGTACTTCAATGGTTTCAACTAGTTTAAAATTTCTTTCAAAGTAAATATTTTTAGCTTCAATATTCATTTGAAATACTTTGCTTTTTGAATCAATACAAATAAATGTATAAGATTCTGGTACAAACCTTCCATGAGTTGTTTCTGCTGAATGAAACACTTTTAAAACAGTATATTTTTCAGCAAAAACAAAAGAAAATAGAATTAACAATATTGACAGTATTTTTTTCATATAGTATATTATAGTATTATTTTCCATTAATATTCTTAAATTCAATTTTTATATTGTAACCTTGTGTATATAGAAACAAGATTAAAGCTATAAATTCTAACATTATAGTTTTCCATATTCATCAGTGATCCATGCGAAAACAATAATGATTAAGAAAACTCCTAATATATAAGGAGCTAAAAATTTTATAAAATTTTCAACTTTAATGAAAAAAACAGGAAAATTTAAAATCAAAAATAAAATACCAGCAACACATAAAACAAATATTAACATCTTTCCAGTAACTATAAAAAAAGCTTTAAGTATTTTATTAAATTTCATTATAGCTCCTATGTTTTATTATAGTAAATTTTATAAACTTTCCAATTTTTGAGTCTCATCTTTCTCTTTAAGCTTAGCTAACCATACTGGAGACCAACAAGAAAATCTTTTTTCTCTTTTCAAAACAAAATTATGATACCATGAATTTTTAAATAATTGATTTTGATCACATATACAATTAACATCAGATATCCAAGGGTTAATAATTTTATCAACTCTATAAAGACGTTTTTTCACATTACTTAAACAAGATTCATGCCCATTCCATATTGTGTATGTTTGTTTATTTTTTTTATCTAAAAATTCAAATTGAGCAAATTCGATTATATCAATATTTGACAATTTCAAATCAAAAATGTCAGTATGAAAAATTTCTTTTATTTCTTTTGCATATTCAGCATTTGTTGTTACAAAAAATCTTCCCTGACCATAACTTTTGACAAGATAGAGAGGCAAATCTTCTTTCAATTCTGGTTCAACATACTTATAAGACAATTTGAAACACTTTTTGATTTCACTTTTAATTTGAATGCTTAAAAACAACTGCATAATTCTACTTATTGAAAACTTTTTTTGTCTTATAAAATTTATTTTGTTTTTTATTTCTAAAGACATTAATCTTTTTGATTCATTAAGCATTTATTTTTTTCCAAAACCCATTGGAGAGCTTTCATCAAAAGATGATTCTTTGTTATTCAATAATTTTCTTAAAGTTTCTACTGATTTTTCTAATGGTTTTTTGAAACATTTTGTACTTATTACAAGTTCAGCCATACCAGCAAAAGAAAAATCTTTAGTCAAATGAACATATTTTTCTAATTCTTTCTCATCAACTTCTTTTCCTAATTCCATTATTTTTTTCTTAAAATAAAGTCTTCTTACAGATTCAGGTGGCATTCCAATCAATACAACTTCATCAAATCTTCTTGGTCTTGCTACAATTCTTTTATCCAATTTTTGAGGATAGTTTGTTGTTGCAATATTTAACACTCTATCGATTTGATTTTCACCATCAAGCATTGCAAGCAACATGTCATCACCTTGATGTTCAATTATTGCATCTATATCTTCAAATATACATACGATATTTCTTTGAGGCTCAATCATTCTTAAAAGCTTAATTCCTTCATTAAATACTTTAAGATTACCATTACATAAGCAAACTATACCATTTCTATCAATTATCTTTTTTATAATTTGCTGAACTAAACAACTTTTACCACTTCCAGGATTTCCATAAAACAACATACCTCGTCTATGTAAAAAATCATATTTTTTGTATTCTCCATATGAATCCCAGAATATTTCAATTTGCTTTAATACTTCATTTGAAACACTATCAGGAAACTCAACAAGCCCATCAGTGTTAATTGGTTCACTTTTCAAAAACAATCCATTCATACAAGTGTCGAACGAATACATCCCTGACTTTAATTGTTTTACAGTTGAAGAAGCGGGAAAGAACTTGTCTCCACTTTGTTCCATCCATTGATTAAATTTTAGATTTTCTTCTTTTTTTTCTTCTGCCAATACAGGATTTTGACGAACACAATCTTTATTACCATGAATGTTATTACTTTCTTGAGCGAAATCATCTAAATTGAAAGAATCTTCCATAAATCTCCTTTAAAAAAAGAAGACATCTTTGCAATTGATTAATCAGTTTTTATAGGGGGAAATATAAAAACTAACAAGGGACCTTCAGTACTACATAACAGTCACCGTGGCACACAATATATTCCTATGTAGTTTCACTCAATTGACAAAGATGTCTTGTATATTATTATAGTAAGTTTTTAATTAAAAAATTATATATTTTATTGAATTTTTTTGTATGTCTAAATCCATTTTTACCTGTCACATCAAGAAGAAAGTGTGTAAACTCATGAATTAAAGTACTCTTTGTGTCTTCTAAGATTGTAATTTTTTTATATTTTGGAAATGATTCATAATACCCACCAGTGTCTTTAGGTAACTTTTTATGATCTTTTGTAAGAATAATTTTTAATTTAGTCATTTATGGCTCCTCGAGTAGGGTTCGAACCTACGACACTGTGATTAACAGTCACATGCTCTACCAGCTGAGCTATCGAGGAATATTAATCCCATAAGTCAAAAAAATATTTTCTCAACAAATCCATACCTTCATTAACTTTTTCACAATGTTTTTTAAATTTTTTCTCATTCATTTTACATCCAATATCTATCAAGGGAACATTCCCTCTTTCATTTGGTTCTCCAAACTTCATTGGCCCATAGTGAGTAAAGCAATATCCATCTTCATTCCAATTCTCTAGTGCCCAAATCATTTTATCAATTGTTTTATGCCAATCTTTTACACTTTTAAATCCAGTTGCAAATGAATGGGTATTAATTTCTTTAAATGCTCTCAGTCTAGTTGCTATAAGTTTTGATAAATGATAGTCCAAACTCCATAAGTCTCGTTCACTATATCCTCTAAATGTTTTTTGAATAAACCATTTTATTTTATTAATCATTCGTTCTCCTTCATATTTTTTATTAATAAATCATATAGAGCTTCTGGTGTTTTAATCAATATTTTCTTTTTTCCCTTAAGGCTGTCAATATATATATTTTTTTCAACATCTTCATAAAGCCACCAACTAATCCAGTCTCCCTTATCATTAAATAAATCTTTTAAGATTATAAATAAAGCTTCATATTTTTTGTTTTTTGTTCCATAAATACAATATGAATCACACAAAGTCTCTAATGCTTTAGAAAAATTATCATCAATTTCATCTTGCTCTTTTATTAATTTCAATATTTTACAAAATAATTGTTTACTAATCATTTCTTTTTCTTTTTTGAAAGAGTTTCTTTAGATATTTCTCCCCATTTTTCCCAATATTTAATTATAAAACTAATCACGTATGTGAATCCAGCAAAACATGTAAAAAGTCCAATAACAGTTAAAATATGATCAACTGTAAATGGATAAAAAATCGTATACAATAAACAACATAAAAACACACATGTGAAGATATAAATAAATGTCAATAATACATTTTTGATTCCCCCAACAATATATTTCACTCCATAATACAAATAAGCTAATGTTTTTTTCATTTTATTCTCCTTTAGAATTTTATTTCTTTTTTGTTAACCTGTTTAATTCCACATTTTTGACATGTTCTTGTCTGTATCATAACTTCTTTGCGATACCAAGGAATATCTGAAGAATCACCAAAAACACTTATTTGTTTTATGTCAACAACTTTCCACTTGTTAAACTTGTGCCAACACATTATTTTTTCACAAACCTTCCTTTATTACTTGATGAAACAAAGCCTCTTAAACCTTTAAAACAGTCATTTAACCTATCTATATCTGCTGTTTTAATTTCTTCACTTGCAGTATACTTGAAAGAAACATTAAATATTGCTCTTTCAAGTTTCAATAAATGATTTGACATTGGACTATTTGCCATATTTCACATCATAAACTTTCATTAAACACTGATATCTTAGAGTCTAACACTGATTTAATTTTTTTCATTCTCATATCAGAGATAACATTTTGCATATTTTTTTTAGAATTATTATAAATAAAATATGAAAATTTAATAAAAGACAAAAAATCAAACATATAATGTTTATAATTGAAAATTACAATACTTGCATGAATATAATCTTTTTTTCTTAGCCCTCTATAATTAAAATAACTTGATGGATATTTCATATCCATTTCCCATTCAACATCATAAAACATTTCTAAAAACTGTTTAAAGTTTATTTTATATATCAATTCATTATGTTGTAAACATTCCAAAGACATTTCTTTATGAATATTGAAATTTGTAAAAATAATTAACAAAAATGCAATAGAAAAAGAAAACAGCACAACAGACGTAGCGATAAAAAGTGATATCAATGATTCATTCATATTATTCCTCTTGTTTTTAGATGAGCAATAAAATGTTCAACATAGTCAATTTTTTCTTTATTTTTTAGATTGTTTTTTAACCCACTAAAAGCAAAAGAAAATGTATCACAAAAATCTTCTTTTGGCGAAAACGAACTGTACCATCTTGCGAATTTAGCATTTTTGTCATAAAACCATTGACTATGAACTTCATCTCCATTTTCTTTTTTCATTACCAAGTTTTTCTTACCACGTTTGATAATTGGTTCTTCCACCCAACCTGAAAGTTTGTGCCACTCTTCAGAATTTGAAACTTTAAATCTTCTATCAAGTGCGTGTGCAATCTCATGAAGTATGATAAAAGAAAGTTTAGACATTTTATTTTTTCCATCTGTGAAATCTTCAGTGATGAAAGCTCTAGGGTTTATTTTTAAAGTCTTTGAATTGATATTATATTTTCCAAAAACAGAATATTTTTCTTCTTTGTTATCTAAAGTCTGATCATTGATAATTTTCTTGAAAATTTCTTTAATGAAATTTCTATCAAACCTATTTAATACATTTTCAATTTTTTTCTGTTCAGTTGTTGAAAAACCTTCAAATTTTGTCATTTATTCTCCTATATTACTTTATACAATATTACAGAAACACCCACTGCCCAAGGGATTATGATGAAAAACAATATAAAAACTAAATCAACAATATAATAAAAATTTTTCATTATATTTCCTCCCTTTGCCATAACCTATATAATTTATTTGCTAAAATATTCAAACCTGAATATTCTGTATCTAATAGAGAAGAAATTGAAACCCATTCATTTTTGCTAATTGATTCAAAATAAGAACCATCACCTTCAATTTCTTTCTTTTTTGTCTCTGATGTTATCTCGCAAGTAGCCATATAAACAACTTCATTTGTTTGTGTCCCTACATAATAATTACCTAACAATTTTAAGTCCTTTTCTTCTACAATACAACCTGCTTCTTCTTCAATCTCTTTAACAATAGTTTTAGTTGGAGAATCTCCATCTTCAATTCCACCTGTTATTGGACATTTAAATAGAGAAGGTAAATCTTCATCATCATTAGATTGGGAATTAAGTATTGGTAGTGGTTGGTGTCTGACTAAAACTTCCAAATCAAATTCATTTTCACAATGACATTCTATTCCGTGGTCATGTTTATTTTCCACTTTTCTATACAAAAGCACAGCAATAGAATCTACACCTTTTCTTTCAGAAAAATAATACCCTTTTGGAGTCTTTTTAACCTTAATCCAATCAATATCAAATACTATTTCTTCCATTATTTTGCTTGCTCCTATTTACTTCAATATATTATAGTGTTTTATAATGATTCATCCCAAAATGTTTCGATTTTTATATTAGAAACATACAGATCTTTAAAAAAAATAAATTTACAAGAGTTATTTTGAATTCTTAAAGAATCATTGAAGAAATCAAATTCGAGAGCTCTCATATAATTTTTTTTCCAAACTCCAAAATGATCTTCTAAATATATGCATATTTTTTCTACATTATCTAACATTCTTTCACTTTCTTGATAAGCATCTATTCTTGGATTTATTTTATTACACATCTTATAAAATTCAAGTTCTTGCACTCTATTTTCACAGACAACTGCAACCTTTTCGTTTAATAATTTTCTTAAATCGTATTTCATAAGCTTTCATCCAAATAATATTTAAGTATTGCAATACTGTGACAACAATCTATGTTTATTCCAAGACGCTTAAAATCACTATCAGAATTTACGAGAACATATGTATTATTTTTCATACACTCTCATTCCATAAAGTAATTATTTTCACTTTGTCAAAATCATTATAACATAAATCATCAAAACTTATCACATCTGAATGTCTAATCGCGTCTATATAACAATCATAAGGCAATGCAAAGTTGTTATCTATTTGACGTTGAATATACCGTGTTGCACCAAGTCTATTTAGATAAAAACAATATTCACCGTCGATACATCTCAAATTAAATCCATTAGTTAATACTTTATTGCCTATTTTGTTACATTCATGATATAATATTTGTTCTTGAATTGTGTTTCGACAAAAAATCGAAACTCTCCCTCCATAAATATCTTTTAATTTCTTTTTTGGAAATACTTCATTTTTTAATTTCATAAACTCTCGTCAAACCTAATCATTGACCCAGTTCGTATTTTATCTAAAATATTTTTTAACATTATTGACTGATTAAATGGTGATAAATTACTATTTAATTCATTAAAATATTTTTGTCTAGACAATTCACTGCAACCAAATTCGAAAGCATTTTTAGATTTTATTTTAAACTTTAAAATCACTTCATACTCATACTGATTCTTTATATTTACATATTGTGTGAAAGCGCTAACTGGACTTGAAACATTTATAGAATATAATGTTACATTATCTAACATAATTATAGACTTTCATTAAAACATTCATCAACTTTTTTTAATTCTCCATCATGACTTAAAATTTCTAATTCTTCTTGACTAATATCACAATCAAAAAGTTTAAATCTTTTGTCTCTCTTAATACAAATTGGGCGTTTTATAGAAAATCCAGTTTCTAAATTAATAAGAGCACAGTCAATATAATATTCATTTTTATCACCATATGAACTTATGAAAGAAAGAATAAATCTTCTTCCTCTATCATCTCTAAATCTATCTCCTATTCTATAAACTTTCATTGAATTGTTTCTTTTCTTCTGTTCCATAATTCTTACACCATTCAAAAATATTTAACCATTTATCTATTTTTACATGTCCTTCTACTGAATCTTCACTTTCACAAAATTCACATTCATTTGTAATCCATTTGTGTGTTCCATCATCACTTTTTCCAACCCAAATAGCCACTTCACAGTCATTACTTTCTACATCTGGCATATTTTCATTGTTCAGTGATCTAAAAATACTAATCTCTTCATTATTATAGTTTTCACAATAATTACCCCAACCAAATTGTGTAGATAGAGTTACACCATTTGGAAAAGTAATATGAAAGCCTTTTGAACCTGTAATTTTAAATGACTTTCTTTCCATAGTTTATTATAGTAAAACTCAAAAGGACACCAGTAACAACCAGTGTCCTCTTATATGTGTGCGTAGAAATAGCGACATTTCTACATTTATTAGTTAGTCGCTTTTAATTTCACCAATAAACTATAGCGTCAGCCAACACACATCTTATTATAGTAAAGATAGAGACATGACGTTGATCAAACAAAAAGTTCTTTGATATCAAGCTCATAAAACTCTTACTCTATCGGTGCTGAATCTTTTTTACTATAACAATTAATTATTATTGCTTCCTCCACCTAACATTACAAATGCATTGACATCTGTTGACCCTAAATATGATTTGACTAAATCTCCAAACTTTTTTGTAACATTTTTTTTCATCCCTTTTGAATCTCTTACTTCAAAGTGAATATGAGGAGCCATTTTAAATATTCCTTTTTCATTTACAATACCTGTAGATCCAGAATATCCTATGACATTTCCCTCACCTACATCTTGACCATTTTCCAATCCAGCAGGAATATTAAGATGGGCAATAAGATAAGAATCTCCATAAATTTTAACTGTTTTTCCTGAAAGTGTTTTTTTCAATGTATATGTTTTTACCATTACCCAATTTCCATATCCACTTCTCCAAATTTTTAATGTCGAATCATATTTTGGATATTCATGTCCCATTAATATTTCACCAGTCTCGGGTGCTAACGCAGGAGTCCCGACAGGCACTGGAAGATCTATAGACTTGTGTAAACCATAAGCTCGTTGTGTACTAAACCAACTTGTTACTCCAACAAATTTTCCGGCAATAATTTTACAATCTCTTATATCAACTGGAAATGTTAATGCAAAAGACAAACTAAATAAAAATCCTAATATTAATAATATTTTTTTCATTTCATTCTCCTATTTTTTTATTGACTTTTAGTTCTTCTTCACCTTCCACCAAATAAAGATGTAAAGAATCTTTTCAAAGTTTTTTCTTCTAACCCACCACCTTTCAAGTTTTTTCTAACATATTTTGAAGCAAATCTAATTGACTTTTCTTTCGTCATCACTTCTCCGTAAAGATTTTTTCTTGCAAATCTTTCATTATCTGATATTTCAGTGATTGCTTTTTTCAGAATTTTATATTTTGAAATTAACATTACCAATCAAAACGAAAATATATCTTATCTTTACAGTCTAATATTTTATCATGCATAAAATGTTCTAAATATAAAAAAAATTCATTAAAATGTAATAAATCATTTGAATCAAATTGTTTTAGTTTTTTGACTTTTTTTATAACTTTTGATTTAAACTTGAAATATTTTTTACTATCAAATTCAAAAAATCTATGATAATCTTTTAACTTGAAAAAATCTATGCCCATTTGTTCACCAAGAAATCTAACTTTCGATTTGCTATTTGTTATAAAGCTATACCTTGGAGTTATATCTCTCAATGAACATAATATTGATTTAACACCATTAAATTCAATTTTTGTATCATTTTTATAAAATATATCTACATCAATTCCCATATATTATTATAGTAAAATGGAATGGTTGCTTCGGATGGAATCGAACCACCATTCACTGAACCAAAATCAGTTGTCCTGCCGTTAGACGACAAAGCAAAATTTGGCCTCTCTGATTGGACTCGAACCAACACTCACAGGATTAGAAGTCCCGTACTTTTTCCAATTAAGCTACAGAGAGACATATATCATTATAGTATAAGTTGGAGGAAGAAGTGAGATTCGAACTCACGAGACTCATAAAAGTCTGACAGTTTTCAAAACTGTTCCATTAAACCATCTCTGGCATTCTTCCACTGGAGCTTGAGAAAGGAATTGAACCTTCAACCTATTGATTACAAATCAATTGCTCTGCCAGTTGAGCTACTCAAGCAATTTGGTCAGAGTGACAGGACTCGAACCTGCATGATCTTGGCCCCAAACCAAGCGACTAACCAGTTAGCCTACACTCTGTTGGATGCGGGACTTCTGAATTGAACAGAGTTGAGAGAGCTTATGAGACTCCCTAAGATACCAACCTTCCTCCCGCACAATTAAACACTTTCTTCTAAGTCAATTTTAAAAAATTTATCTGTTGATGATAAATATGACTTTAAATCTTCTGCTAAAAACTTCCACTTAAATTCTCCTCCATCACCATTCACAAGTGAATCTATTTGCTTTTTAGTAAACATCCACCTACGTTTTTCATGTGAAAATTTACTATGTATTTTTTTTCTGCTTCCCCATCTACATCCATCATAAATACATACTAATAAATATTCAGAGCCTACTCCACAATTACACAAAACAGTAACATATTTTGACTCTATCAAAAATACACTACCAAGAGTGTATTTCATATGCTCTCGTTAAAAAGTTTAAACTTGTTTTGTTTATCTTTTACGAAATCAAATAATAAATCATTTCCTTCTCTATCAACTATTTTATAATTTTGTTTTAAATAATTCTCTACTATATCAAACCCACCAGTTATCAAATTTATACACAAAGTATATCCTTCATCCATCAGTGCTTTATTATAAAGAACTCTACAATCATACTCATCAATATTACTATTTTGTGTAAAAAAATCCAAACTTACAAGAAACTTTGAAACTTCAATAAATTCACTCGAATTTTTACATAAAACTGCTGATTTAGTGTTTAAATATTTTTTTAATTCTTTCATATATTCTCAACTCGAGAACACTATATAATAAGCAAATATTATAAGAAATATTGGAATTACTATTATATACCACATTTCCCATGTATACTCACTTAACTTTGGTTGTATTATATAATTAAATTCATCACCATCATATGTAAAAGACATATATTCTCACATTCAAATACTTTCACTAAATCTAAAATGAAGGTGTGTATGAGTCTGTATTTTCTTTTTCTTAAGTTTTTTAATTATCATTCCATTTTGATCAACAATTCTATATTTATGCTTTTCATAATAATCCATATTGCAAAAATTATTTGTCTCACTTAAACCAATACATATTTCAGTCAAATTAAATTTAGAAATTATACAGTTTCTATATTTTGTCTCAATATCACAAAATTCTACTCCTAGTGAGCTTAATATTTCACCAGTTTTTTTAAATTGCCATTTGTTTTCACATAAAACAGCAGTCTTTGTACCTATATATTTAATCCATGTGCTCACACTATATTATAGTAAATAGTTTCCTAAATCTTTTTCTAGTTGAATTTCTTCTAAAACATCAGAAAGCTTAATATTGCACATCTCAGATGACCACTTTAGAGCTTCTAAAGCTTCATGTTCAAGTCTTAGTTGTCTTTCTTCTTCTCTTTCATAATCATCGTAAAAATATAATGTCATATTGCCTCACTCTTCATTCTTCCATACAATACTTTTGTTTTATTATAAACTCTCATAAAATTCAAATCTAAATTTTATTACTGTTGGTTTAAATATTAAATTTTCATATTTAATTATTTCAAATCTTTTTGGAATATTATTCTCAATCTCCCAATAATTCAATTGTTTAACATCTTCAATATTGAAATATAACGAATCAACATTTTTGCAAAAATCAAATGGATTATGACAGTCTAAAGAACTTAATGACCTCCAATTTATTTTTTCAGAATAATCTAATAATTGTCTTATGAAACTTTTATAATCTTCTCTATAAACTTCTATGATATATTCTTTATTTAAATAATTTTCTAAATTCATAAACTTTCCTGAAAATTAAATTCAACTTTAATGTTGTACGCTCCATTAGTTTTCCTCTCAATCATATCATCAGATATTTTATAACATCCAAGTTGAGTTGTTCGATAGCATTTTTCTATTTCGATCACTTCTACTATTTCAAGTTCTCTTTCTTTATTCATTTCTCTTTCCATTAGAGGTGTGAAAAGTTTATGACAATTAATTGATTCAGAACTTAAACCAAATTCTTTTTTCATTTGATCCCAAGATTTAATTTGTACAATATCTCCAACGTTATATTTCATATGCTCTCGTCAAAATTTAAAATAAAACATTCTCTGTCTATGTGTTCAATCATATCATCTGAAACAAGATAATTGAAAAAATTATTAACCCTATAATGATTACACTCTTCAACTACTTCAATAATTTTATGCTTTCTATTTTTATTTAAAACTTTCTCCATTTCATCAGTAAACGACTTATTACACTTTATTGAGCCAAAATTATTCAACCCATATTCTTCTAACATTTTTTCCCATGATTTGAAAGTAATAGTATCTCCAATTTTACACTTCATATCGTTTCATTAAAAACAGGAACTTTTAAAAATTGATATCGTGGATTAGAAATTTCTTGAAAATGTTCAACTCTATAACATAAAGTTTCATTAAATTGACTTCCATCTTTTTTCAAATAATACCATGATTCTTTATTTTCTTCTATAATAATTTGTGAAACTTCATAAATTCTATGTAATTCTAATCTTCCAATTTCAGCCCACATATAAAACTTATTATTACCAGGGTTTTTATTTATATATTCTACAAAAATGTTTTTGTTCATAATTTTCTCATTAAGTCTTTAAATAATATTGGCTTGTATTGAGTTTGCTCAATACAAACATTAATAAAAGAATTGTTTGCACTTTCAATTTTCTTTGAATGAGTATGACCATGAATATTTATATATGGCATTGTTTCACTTAAATAAACTGGCTCATGAGAAAAAATATACCATTGACAGTAAATTATTGGCCATTTATATACTTCATTAAATCCAGTTTCTTTCCACCAACTTACAGGATGTTGTTTATCATGATTTCCCATAATGAGAATTTTATAACCATTTAGCTTACAAATGATTTCTTTTGTTTTTTCTTTATTAGAAAAAGAAACATCTCCCAAATGAAATACTTTGTCATTTTTCTTTACAATGTTATTCCAATTTTTTATTAATATATCATTCATTTCTTCTACATCTTGAAAAGGTCTATTTTCATATTGAATGATATTTTTATGAAAAAAATGTGTATCTGAAATTATAAAAACACTATTTTGTCCCATGGAAAGAAATTAACTTAAAGTAAAACTTCTAATAATAGTATTTTTGGGAACTATTAATTTTTTATTTTTAGTAAATAGTTCAAAGGACTGATAGTTTGGATTTTTGGGGACAACTTTTTCATATTGAAAGCATGGTGATATATTATCATTTTCTTCAATTATACATTCAGACACATTAACTCTATCTCTTTTGTAGTTGTCATTTCCTAAATCTTTATAAAAATAATAATATTCAATTTCTCCAACATTTCCACACCCCAACACAAAACTTCCACTCATTTGATCTTTAGATATTAACGAAACAATTTTATCTTGTTCAATTATTGAAGTTCTTGGAATACAATAAAGACAAGTAAATGACAAAAATATCCATATAAGAAAATGAAAGAGAAAATTTAATAACATAGACAAAATTGATTCGAAAACTTCATTACTATCTTTAATTATTTTTACTGAAACAAAAATAAAAGAAATCAAACAAGCAAAAAAAATACTTACAATTAACATACTTACCTCACTTTATTTTTTTGGTGGGCCATTTTGGACTTGAACCAAAGACCTACCGGTTATGAGCCGGCCGCTCTAACCAACTGAGCTAATGGCCCAAAGTTTTGATTTTACTTTCAAGCTTTTTTATTCTCTTATCCACGCTATCTGCATAAATCAAAAAAATTATTACTAATAAAAATATCATAACATATTATAGTATTATAAAGTTTCGTTAAAGCTTTGTGTAATTCTTTTGACACTATACGCATTTTTATAATCTTGTAGACAAAATTCTTTTAATTGATTTCCCTCTCCTATGTGATACCAAGGAGAAACGATTGCTAAAATCTCTACAACCCTATTGTTAAAATTATTAATATACTCTTCAGTTGACCAATCTCACATTAAATATGTTTTCCCAGCATCAATTTGTAAAAAATTTCCAGTTAAAGAAAACTCATATTCTCTACTCATCTGTAACAATGTTTTTACTTGAACTATATCTCCAACTTTATATTTCATTATAGTGAAACCCTGTAGATATCATTTCCGTCACCACAATCATGAGAACCTACATCTGCCCACGTAAAAGTGTCTTCTCCAAAGGGTATAGTGGTTATAGAAGGTACAGGTTGGTGCCCTACAATCTGATTTAATCCTTTTATATGGTTATTTTTGCTCAGATGTTCTTTCATATCGGCCCAAAAGATCCCACCATGTTCTTTTAGTCCTCCTCTATAGTGAGAAACATCAGACAAATAATTAGGAACATTTCTAAATACTTCATTTAAATATTCAGAATATTTTTCTCCCTCTAATTTTATTTTATCTGAAAGTCTTTCTTTCAATACATTAAAAAACTTTTTACTCAAACCCGCATGAGTGAGTAAAGTATCTCCATATTGATAAGACGCTTGAAATAAATGTCTATTTTCTCTAAATATTTGATTTAGTTGAACTGCATAACTTGATCGAAATCCACTACATTTAAATTGTGACTCACCTAAGAACATATACATTAAGTCGTGATTTCCTAGAAGTAATATCACTTTATCTTTATTTTTCTTTTTATAATTGATGAGAGCATTTAAATTGTCAATAATTGTTTCATCACTGTATGTCCAATGATCAACATAATCACCAAGAAAAACATTCATATCATACAAATCATTTTTGACTTCTTTCTGCCAATGAGTTCTTCCATGTAAATCACCAAAAACACAAGTACTAGACATATTTTATATATACTTTCTTATTTAGTTTTTTCATTTCATTAATCATATTTTTAGTACCCTTACTTACACCATCCCAAATTGCAATTAAACAGTTTGCGTACTGAGCCATTTCTTTATTTCTTATTGGTCCAGCACTTTTCCCATATAAATTCCAATTAGCTGGAAATTCTTTTATTATTATGTCACTTTCATTAGCCCAATTAAAAAATACTAAATCCACTCCCTGACACATTCCACAGACAAGCTCAGTAATTTCAAATCCAGATTCTTCAATGATTAATCTTTCTTTTCCTAATATTTCTTTAAAAATATTTCTACTTCCTGCTACAATAACTTTCATACACTTTCCTTAAATTTTAACTTTACAACATTATCATTTAACTGATTTTTTAATATTTTGACTTCTGTTTCAAGCGTATTTATTTTTTTATCTCTATCTACAACTACATCTTGGAGATAACTAATTATTTGATCTACAGATCCATAAGTATAATGATTGTAGTTGTTCATATACTTTCGTTAAACATTTTTTGTTTATCAAATATTTCTTGTTTATCAAATATTTCTAAACTTGTTGCTATACCATAATATATAATTGCGTTATCTGTTACACTTATTTTAAAATTATTATATGAAATAGTCATATGATAAATCATATCTAAAAGATGAAAACTTGCACTTCTTGGATAATGATCTCTTACTTTTATATGTATACCTGGATTTTGTAGAGCTTGATTTATATATACACATGCCAATAAATAAGTCTTGCCCTCTCCTCTAGCATTGTCATTAAACAGCCAATTGATTGATTCCCAATGTTTTGATTGTATTTCATTTAATTC
>Ga0172381_10002702_pt1 | contig 19319 bp, 28 predicted proteins | sample Leawel6488metaG_FD_119754 | JGI IMG/M metagenome (GOLD analysis project Ga0172381, IMG submission 119754) | Leachate microbial communities from a municipal landfill in Southern Ontario, Canada - Leachate well 64-88 metaG | ecosystem: Engineered > Solid waste > Landfill > Unclassified | place...
AATGGTGGTGAAACTATTCAAGAAGCATTTGAAAAAATTGATACTCAACTCGTAAGTAATAGCTTAAAATATATAATTGATTCTAGTACTGATGGATCGATAACAACTTCGACTGATGGTGTAACCCCAACAAATACAAATAATGGGGGTGTATATCAAATTACATTTGGTGTTGCTCATACATTAGATAATTCTTCTTATAGTTCTATTCTTGGTGGTGCGAGTAATATAATAAGTGGTACATCTACATATTCGACCATAGTTGCTGGTGTGAGTAATTCAATTAGAGCTGGTTCATTACATGGATTTATAGGCACTAGTGTTGGTTCTTATATTGATGATTCTGATTATTCAGCAATTATTGCGGGGACTGGCAATGGTATTGATACGGGATCAAACAATTCATTTATTGGTACAGCTACTGGATCATCTATCAATGCAGCTCAATTTTCTGCAATACTTGTAGGTGCGTCACAAACGATAAGTGCATCTGAATTCTCAATCATTGGAGCTGGATTTTCAAATGCTATTACGGATGGATCAACTCATTCATTTATTGGTTCTGGATATGATTCGTATATCGATTCATCTCCATATAGCGTTATTACTGGTGGATATCAGAATTATATCGATGGCGTATCAGATTACGGTGTGATCAGTGGTGGTATACATAACTATATTCTTGATAGTAGAAGCTCAGTAATTGGAGGTGGTACAGAAAACTATATACACCCGAATTCATCTGGGGACTCTTATAATAATGGTATACTCGCAGGTTCGCAGAATAGAGTAACTGCGGTCCATTATGTTACATCTGGGAATTTCATTGGTGCTGGTACTAACAATTGGATACAAGATGCTGCTTATTCATCTATTCTTTCGGGTAAGGACAATTATATATATAATGGACCATTAATTGGAAGTAATTCATGTTTCATTGGTGCGGGTACAGCTAATGCGATTCAAGGCTCTGCCGACAGTGCAGTCGTTTCTGGGTTGAACAACTATGTTTACGGCTCTGACGGCAGTGCAGTCGTTTCTGGATTGAATAACTATGTTACATCATGCGATCAAAGCGGTATTACTTTTGGATGGGGTAATTACATAAATGCCAGTGCACAAAGCTCTATTGGTGGTGGTAACATAAACCGAGTATATCACTCTGATAAAGCAGGTATTCTTGGTGGGTTTAATAACGAAATTTCATTCTCAAATTATTCGTTTGTTGGTGGTGGTTCTACAAACTACATTCGAACAACCATATCACGTGATACTTACAGTGTTATTGCTGGTGGTTTAAGTAATTACATTGATGGTTATTATGCTACATATTCATTCATTGGTTCCGGTGAGTCGAATAACATAGGTGGTGACCATTCGGTTATTACAGGTGGTAAGAACAATAGCATCAGTGACATATACAATTTCATTGGCGGTGGTGAGGATAACTCAATTGCAGGTGAATCTTCCTATAGTGCCGTTATTTGTGGTGATACCAATTCGATTGCTAATACTTCGTTGAATTCGTTTGTTGGTGGTGGCTCTACCAATGCTATTTCGATTGCAAATAACAGTGCAATTCTGGCTGGTAACTTAAACAAGTTGGACAATTCAACTAATTCGGTAATCGTAGCCGGATTCACCAACTACATATATAATGGATCACATATATCCTTTATTGGATCAGGTCAGTATAACTATATTTATCAAGGTGATTCTAATGTTATATGTGGTGGTGGATATAATCAGATTTATGCAAGTACTGATATTGCATTCATTGGTGGGGGAGTACGCAATAAAATTTTTGATGCCAGCAATGGATCAGTGATTGTCGGTGGTACTGGTAACTTAATATATGAGGGTTCCAGTAACTGTTTCGTTGGAGGTGGTTACAACAACTATATCTATGGAAATAGCAATCAATCAAGCATTTTTGGTGGTCTTGAGAATACTATTCGTGAAGGTTCTACATTATCTGCTATCATTGGAGGAGCCAATAATCATATTATAGGTACTGTAACCTCATCGTTCATTCTTGGTTCTAATATTAACACAGCATCTTATGCTCGATCCTACACAACATTCATGAATCGTGTATTCTTGTGGGAAAATGCATTTGAACTTAAGGACAAACCATTCAATGTTGGTGATGTTTTAATGGTAGAGAGTGACGTAGGTGGTGTTCCGTATGTAACATGGGGAGCTGCACCATCGACTAATACATATTCGGGTCTCGATCCGATTGCTACTAGTGCTGGAACGTATTCGGTTAAGTCACAGGGTCAATCAATTATTCTGACTAGTTATATTGCGATTAACAATGCAGAAAGTGGTTCTGGGACGGGAACCTCGACATCAGGTATGGTTGGTACTGATTTCACGAATGATGGTTACACATTCACTAATTATACTGCAATTAGTTATAATACAATATATGGCGATGCAACTGGTATTTCGAGTCAAAACGGTCTAGAAATTCTGGATGGATTTGCATATGATATCAAGGTGAAGAATGTGAATCTTTCATGGAAAGGTCCATATATGAAGAATGCACCATCGTTGGCATTTGCGTATTCAGGTGGTATAACAGTAACTAGAGATGGTAGTACTCGAACTATTGAAATGGGTGATCTGCCCACCGTCAACGTGACTGGTACAACAAATGCAGGTGCATACGATCCATCTCCTATATATAATGGATATGGATCAAGTGATTCGGCTGATACGGCAAGTCCTTATTTGTTCCTTCGATATAATGCTACCACAAATCAAGTTAATCTTGGTATAGCACAGTTGTATATCCACCAGAAATATGTTTACAAAGCATACACTGTATATGACTCGGTCAGTACTGATTCGTTTTTTACAATTACGTGGCCAACTGAAAGCTATGCATTACCATCTATTGGAAGCACATTCTATTTCTGGACTTCAAACCCAGCAACCAATAGTAGCTTGGGATCGTATACAGTTGCGAATGTGGTAGGTAACGATGTTACTGTAGATAGTAATTTTGGTAATGTTACCAATGGACCATGTTGGATATTTGTTCCGGGTAAATTGCCATATCTGACAGCAACATTTGATTTGGATATTACAAAAACAGCCGTATAATGTATATTTAGGGTATGAAAATTGCCCTAATTATACCTGTCTATCAACAGAAAAAATACTGGATGCGGATGCAAGCAGCGATTGAAAGATTGACTGTGCGTCCGCATTCTGTTTATGTGATGATGGATAGACAGCCAGCTATCGATTTCAAATACATTAAAGAAGCCACTTCGAGTTCGGACTTATTGAACACTTACAAAATATTCAATATGACGGATGTACCTGAATTTGTTGGTCGCCCAAATCATCTACCTGAGCAGGATCTATTCCTGACTGGATATAGACGCAATCAAGGTATTGAATTAGCCATTCAGGACGGTTGTGAGGTGTTTGTGTTCATAGATGGTGATTGTCTACCCCAGTCTGATTTGATCGAAGCTCATGGACGTGTAAACGGATATGGGATACCTAATCTATCAGTAGGTCGCAGACGAGAAGAAAAACATGGCTGGAAAGATCAGCGTGAAGTTTCACCGTTAACAATGCCAATGCGATTGTTTGATCGAACCAATGAACATGTTATAACCGATTTTTCGCTATTACAAAGCAGCACTATAACATGGAGCTGCAACATGTCAATGAATATTCAGGCTGTTAATCGACTGAAGAAATTCAATAAAAAATATTACGGAAGAGAGGATGTATTCCACTCCGATTTTCTAGGTACATGGGGCGGTGAGGATGGGTTTATCGGAATCGAATCATATTACTGTCAGATTCCAATCACAATGATAAATGACAAAAAATCTGGTATAAAACACATAGAGCATCCCAGACCCATTAACAAGTATTCGGGTGCTGCATTTGAGAAATATTTGGATGAACAAACGTCATTGCTTCAGCGAATGATGTTTAACAATCCGCTATCAATGGATTTTTTCTATACAGAGAAAGCCTAAGAAGATTGCTTCGGGTAAGGTATCTGTAGGGTAGAAAGAATGTTCCGCAAGGACTTCAGAATCCCCGACCCTTTAGGGTCGTGGGAGCGTCAAACCGAATCCATCCTAACGTGCTGGTGTAGAAAGTAAGGTAGTCCGCATTGTGTACAGGTAAGTTTGATTCCTTTTACATATTCAGTAATCATTTGAACTTTGTGCTCATTATCCTGTGCAATCGGAGTCTCGCAGCGTAGACATATGGTCGAATTTATCTGTCGGATTAATGGGGTTTCTTTGTCATAAAAACACAAGTCTACAGTGCCATCATCCCATTGATAGATGTTCTCATTTTCAAGTAGTATTTCTTCAAGGGTTTTCATTTTTCTTATGCAAAAAATCGATATAAATAGTATCTTTACTACATAATATAAGTTTAATGTTGGGACTATGGAAAAACTAGTAATAGCACTCGATTTTGATGGAACCCTATGTCACGGAAATCTGTTCCCCGCAATTGGGAAACCGAGAATGTGGCTCATCAACAAAGCAATTGAATGGCGTAGACGAGGTCATAAAGTAATATTGTGGACGTGTCGAGAAGATGTGCTTCCAACCGATTACAGTCCGTATTGGCCAGTCGGAAACTACCTGACCGATGCAGTTGCATGGTGTAAAGAATTCGGGTTGGAATTTGACGCTGTAAATATGAATTTGTCTGAGGTTACCGATCCTGCCGCTAAAGTGAGTCGCAAAATTTTTGCTCATTACTATATCGATGACAAATCAATCATATTTGACGAAAATAGCGAAATGATGCTGGGTATGGATAAGGAACTCTTTGAGTTCTAATTGGTGGGAAGATGGAGAACGCAGTATCGACTGAGCTAAAATTCTGGAAGCTGGCACTTAGGGAAGCATATTATCTAGATTTGATAGATGAACCCGATTTTGTCAAGATGTATAGTTTGGAATTCTATGAATCACTTGATAATTTATCACGCCGTGATAAAGTACCAGCACAAATCGTATTCGATGTTATGAAGAATAGCGAACTATTTGCTTATCTTCTACGAGAAGAAGTGCGAATTATATCCACTGGTGACGTACCCGAAGATAAACGATATTTCCGCAGACATTGGTTGTCATATCTTATGGACTGTTTGCATGATGGTTATATCAATGCGAATCAATACGATGTATATAGGACAAGTATAAACTTCGATAGTAGCGAATGGTCGGATTCTGAACGATCAATGGCTGAGTCGATAATCGGAATGATCCAATTCAGTATCGTACATGAGAATCCGAAAGCAGGACAGTTCATTGAAAAACCCAGTTTCGAACTATTGATGTTTATGAATGATTTGGAATATGTATGATAAAACGATTTACAAAAGACAATGGTCAGAGTTACCATAACATAATTGAGTTGACATGGTTGTTCCTGTTGTCGGAGTTGCATGAGTATCTGACATTTTTTGGTGCATATGATATTGTTCACCAAGTGTATAACTATCGCAGACTGTGGTGGGTAGTAATTCTGACGGTATCCATTATGATGACGGTCAGTATGTTTATGGCTACCTCCAGTGTATACTTACTTAAAACTTTCGGGGTATTCTAATGGAATATAAAGATCCAATCACTGCACGACTAGAGATAATTGGTCAAACTCTCACAAGTGAAAATGCATGGACTGAGCTGCTAGGATTTGCGAAAGAAATGCGACAGACTTTTTCGCTTACGGACTACGGAAAGGATATAACAATCACGGCATGGCCGCTGGATATGGTTGGTCGTGGAAGTATATCGTTTCAGATATCATTCATGCCAAAAGATGTGTACATGAAGATGTGGAACAACGGTGGATATTATCTGGCATTCTTCAAGATCACAGATGGATATTTCGATCATATTATTCGAAATACATTTACGGAAGAAGGGGTTGTTCCGATAAGAGATCTCGATGAGGCAGAAGAGAAAATTCTCGACTACCTCACGATGGAGATCTACAAGTGGCGGAATAAAAAGATTATTGAGTAAAGGTGAGTCGGTTATGAAATTTTAACCGACTTTTTCTTTGTCTCTTCTTTTTTCTGGATTGTAATTTCGAGAATTCCATCGGTGAATTCAGCACTCACTTTGTCGGTGTCCAATGAGGCTCCGATCTTATAGGACTTGCTAAACTTTTTGACAGGTCTACCGCTCGACAATAGTTTTACTTTGTCACTCGATGGAATATCTCTGGCGGCTGAGACTTTGAGGAATCCGCCATCGATATCAAGTTCAATCTGTTCTTTTTTGAATCCGGGTAGCTCGATGCTTAGAACGATAGCGTCCTCGGTTTCTGATACGAGTTCAACCGTGTCAACCCCTGTTGTCATGGTGAACAAATCTTCGATGAATTTATCAATATTACTGGAATACATAGGTTCTCCTTTGTGTTTTTGATTCCTGTTATGTATTATGCAATTACTGTGCCAATTGTATAAGGTGGCGATATTTTTATATATTCGCAGGGTAAAGTGATGCCTAGTTTCATGATGAAACAGATATAGTTCTATCTTAAATCAAGTTTTTTTTTCACCGTTTTAGAAAAAATTTTGGTTATTTAGAGGGTAATTAAGTATCTTTCCTTTTAAGTTAGAGGTAATTCTGCATATAAACTGTAGAAAACCCTCTAGGACAATACGATGATTAACGAAAAAAACAGCCCACATGTCTTTCTAACTGTAAACGATCTCAAATCTTTCAATGAGAGCGTTGAACGAAATGTAACCGATGATAAATCTGAATCTATTCAGTATGACCCAAATAAATTTGAGTCATTTATAGTTGATCCCATCGATCTTGACGATGATGTTGTGTATCAACTCGCCGATATCATTGACAAGAAAACTCAGTTGGATAAACGTGATTTTACCGATAAGGCATTTGTGGCTCCGAATACTGTCGAGCGTCTATTGGCATCCGATAAAATTGCATATGTTACGGAAGACGGATTACCAGTTGGTGTTGCAACTTTGATTGATGCAACTAAAGAAAACTTTATGGGTATTATACCTTCTGATTTTTATGCACTTAAATCTGCTGTGAATCTTAATGATCGAATGCAGCAAGAATTTTTTGCAGTGACTGATGAAAATAAAAATATGGGTATCTCAGGTGAATTGAGAAAACGCCTTGAAGAAGTTTCGCCGCTTATGTTCGTTACTGCCCCATCCAGTGATATAGATACACTCGAAGGCTTGACTAAGAATGGATATAAGCATGTCTCTGACTTTGAGACGGACTGGGAAGCTACTCCTGTCCAATTATGGATTAATTAAAGTACAAAGGAATATACCGCTATGGGAATCAAAGAAATTCTACAGGCCAATAGAGCCAGAGCCAAATTTGTTGAGGCAGGTAATGCCATTGAAGATTTTCGGGAGCAAATGGTTCCAGATCCATTGCCACCAGAAAAAGCAATCAATCGCAAATCAGATGAACACGATCAGTGTTTTATTATCATACCTGATATTCATTCATATAACAGAGACAAAAAGGCTTTTGACCTGTGCATGAAATCTCTTCCCATTCTGAATAAGAAGTACAATGTCACTAAGTTCGTGCAGCTCGGCGATGCACTCGAATGCGGCGAAGCATCTTCTCATCCAACCACCAATGTGTTCGAACGACCTCTGTCTTATGTAGAAGAGCTTAACTGGGCAGAGAATGATTTCTGGAAGCCAGCTATGAAAGCTCTCCCCAATGCAAACTTTTACGCACTCATGGGTAATCATGAAGATCGTTGGAATAAGAAGATCGCTGGGGATATGAAGCGTAGCGGTTATCGTCAGGAATATGCAATCGACATGTACAATAGCTGGATGCCGTTTGACCTGTATAAGGAATGGGGTATTCATGTTGTTCCGCACTCTAATGAAGATCCTGAAGAATGCATTCTGGAATTGATTCCCAACAAGCTTCTGTGTCTTCATGGTTGGAGTCACTCCAAACACTCCGCAGATACCCATCTGAGAGCCGTTCAGGGCAATTACTCGATCATCCATGCCCATACCCACCGTTCGCAGCACCACAGCACTAGAAACCCCATTAAAAAGAACACTGTGAGTTCTTGGTCGTTTGGGTCACTGGCAAAGGTTGCGATGATGTGGCATAACGGAAAACCAACTGAACATACCCTTGGTTTTGGGATGGTGATGGTGTATGATGACATCTTCAGTATACAAGAGATCCAGATTCACATTACTGAAAACGATGGGCGAAAGCTGATACTACCAGAAGGTACAGTGCTCACCGCCTAAAATAAAAACCCTGTTCAATGAGCAGGGCTTTTCTGTAACTCATTAACAAAATTATCAATGGTGTATTTCGTACTGTCACGTACATTCAGTTCAGTTTGATATACCATTGCCTCTTGCGAGGCAAGGCTCTCATAGACTAGTTCAATCATTTCAATATATCCTGTTATTCTTCACGAAGTTGACAAATCTTCAGAATTCACAAGCCCCTGAATCTTCAGTTCAGGGGTGATTGACTGTTTCACCTGTGCGTATGGAGTAACGAAATACAATCCGTATACAACACTGTCATCAAAGTGCATGTTGATTTCGTTGCTGCGACAATATTCGGCTTTCGCCATATTCCAATCTTCGTCAGGGAACATAGGGTTACTTGGATCTTTCCAATGTACCGTCACATTTTTTTCGATCAGGTAATCAGTAATGGAAAAGATAGTTGAATAATCCTTTCCTTCATCCATATCGAGCTTACCAAGATCTCTCTTGGCTTTCTCGGTCGATGCTCCCGTAATGATGTGGATTTCATGACCAGCCTGAATCATAGCAGCCGCCATCGCTTTGAAAAACGGATTACTGTCAGTCACGCCATGAATGTCCAACCCTATTTTTAATTTTCCTTCCATTTAGCCATCTCTTAATTCTAACCAACGATTCCGTTTCCGATCTAAATATAATAACTCATTTGTATCCGAGTAGAATTGTGAAATGCAGGAACTCGGCGAAGAGACACACCGTGCTCTTCGCAGAGTCTTTAATTTATTTAGCTAACCTAGCAAATTGGTTGATGTAATTTGGCTCTTGGGTGAAAATAGGTATTTCAGTGTCAATTACCCATGCAGATCGAATGATTGTATTGGTTTCACCTATGATAATCCTATTCCGTTCATCCCGTAATGGGATCTCTTTTTCAACCGATTTTTTTATTATACAGAAGCCACGTTTGAATGCAGTTGGCATATCATTCCAGTTCACACCGTGCTGTAACATCATCATGTCCTGCATCTCACTTCCATTCTTTTTATGAAGCTGCTTTGTTGAGAACATAGTTCGAGCCAACATTGAGACCGAATTTTTCGTACAATCTCGTTGTCGCCAATTGAACGCATTAAATATTTCCGGTTCGGGAACAACATAACCACGACAGTCGAACTCAGCCATTTCTTCGTATGCGGGTCCGTCCTCTACATGCTGAAAGAAGTAGTAGTTGAATAGGTTACTTGTCTTTGCTGACGCAATCGACATAATTTTGTTCAGTTCTTTTCCGTGCCAAGGTTGAGTATCGTTACTCATGTCATCACGAATGAGAATGCTGATCTCATCGGATTGAGAGTATATCAATTGAACGCCGGGGATTTTCTCAGCAAGTCCTTTACATGTCATCTGCATTGCATATGAAAGACGTGCGTCATACGGTTTTTTACTTTTCCAGCGTTTCACGTTCTTGCTGAAATGCACACCATCCAGCCTAAGCATAAGCGGAAGTCGAATCGGGAACCTGAAGTTGTATGCAGCTTCGTAGCATTTCATTCTATCACCAAGTGATGTCTTATCCATTTTATTACCTCATAGTAAAAAACCCCAGACGGGATGTCTGAGGTTAATATAGAAAAAAGTTTCTTTTTGTAAACTGTTACGGAAGAAATTCTTCTATGGTGTCTCGTGTAATCCCAATGTGTTCGAGATACTGTTCGTGACTATTGACTGTATTATACACACGTTCTCTGGAGTGAGGATGTGTAGTAGCAGGGCCGTCATCATGCTTGCTCATCCATGTGAAAAGAACTTCCATGAAGAGAGAAGACATAATCAGATATCGACTAAAAGGAGTAGTCGAAATAACAGACTGTGCGAATAGGTCGGCAGAACGTTCATCGTTTCGTGAAGTCTCGTAGTTACCACCAGTGCGGATGCAGTGGCTGAGACAGATGTGACCCAATTCATGAGCAACGACCGAGAGAAGCATACCAGTGAAGTAAGATTTTGCTTCTTCAAACAGATACGGATTCTTCACGTCATAACCAAGCTTGGTAAGCATAGGCTCAATGTCATTGTCATGGAACGTGTTACCGTGGTCCCCAATCACATTGCATGCATGTGCAAGGACATCGATGTCTTCATCTTGCTGGAACTTGGCCAATGCGAATGCCATTGGAATTGTGATATTGCAGAGACCATTCAACATGGTGATGCGACTGCGATTTCCGCCGAGAGATTCGGCGTATGCGTTCACAATATCACGATTACTGAACGTAATTTCAGTTGCACGTGTTTTCTTCTTGTAGTCTGCGTTACCAGAAACGTAGGGGCTTCGAGTACAAATCTCGAAGATGAATTCTAGGTCTTGTTTACTGATTGGAAATGGCATGGTTATCCTTGTATTGCTTTAATTAACTGCTCAGCGTTCATTTTATCCAAGATGCCGATTTCATATGAAATGTTCTTGAACGCCTGATCCCGATACAGTTGGTTCATGTAGACAGTATGAAATATAGCATTCTTTTCAAGCAATTGTGACAAGAAATTGATGCGTCCTGTCATAAAGGTCTCAGGGGGGATATGTGCATATTCTTTCCATACCCCAACCATGTATTCTTCATACTTCGGATCAATGTCACCTAGAATGGCCATATCTGCGTCTAGGAAGACTTTTTGCATTTGTATGCTACACTGGCTTGTATTATCGAGTTGATGAGTCTCAGTGAGCTTAATGAGCTGGTAAATACGACTGACAGATTTACTTGGTCTGACTCCCATACGCTTCAGGGCATTCAATGCGAAATCAGCACTCATTTCCTCATCAGATAGGGAATCAATTGGGATTTCCTGTGTATGTCGATGGGCGTTATGAAAATAGTCATGGAAGAACGCAGCAAAAATCAGTTCGGCCTTTACCTTATCATGCTCATCAAACGCATAGATCCGTAATAGCTCATTCAGTTTGTTGATAAAGTTTTCAATGTGACCCGAACTATGATATTCACGCACTGGATCAGTATACACCGTAACCAACTCATCATAGACTATATGGGCAATCTCGATGTCGATTTCAGGAAACTGTTCCAGTGCAAAATTCCATGCTTCTTTCAATGTAATGTTTGTCATATGTTAGGGTCCTTAATTCGAATGGGTTAGAGGTATAACCTTCATAATTTAGAAAAAAATGCGGATTTGTAAATCAAAAACCTCCCGGCTGGGAGGCTTAATGAGTTGGATGACATTGAATTATGAGAATGCTGCTGTGACAGGTTTACTCATTGATTCGATGTCAGCAAGAAGCTGACGTTCATCCATCTTCAGTTTTCCGTTGTTGCGTACTTGCTTTATGTTGTTCAGGAACGTGGCCAGCTTTCGTTCAGACTCGTCTATACTGCTGAGTTTGGGGAACTCTCCAGTATCATTGATGTACTGCATGACATCTTTGAGCTTATCCAATCGACTTTTGATGTTACAATTGTCCAGCACTTCTTGTAGTAATTGTTCTTCCTCTGCGGTAAGTTCCCCATTCTTCATGAGGGTTTTAGCTTTTGCGAAGTAGGATGAATACTGCTTTTCTACCGGATCGAGGGAACTGCCCTTTGGAGTCGATCTTGTCACTGCCGTGAATTCTATAAGTCGCTTCAGTCGTCCCACTCTATTCTTCGGAGAGAACAGCGAGATCTCTTCCAATATCGGAATACAGTCAGGTTCCAACGTGCCTTTATTGTACAAGATGTTACTAGTGGAAAGAAATTCGGCATGCCGCTTCTCTGTTAGATCGGTTACATGCTGTCGGGGAGTTCGTCCATTAGTTTGACAGAATTCGAGTACTTCCTCCAATTTGGATTTGCGACTCTTCTGATATTTGCTCTTGTAAGAGGAAATTACCTCGTATACATCATGCTCTTCGGGAGTGAATTTGTTCTTCTTCATCGAATTTTTCACAGTATTCAGAAGTTGACCCAATTTCTTTTCATCCGGGTTTTTACTTGACTGAGCGGGTGTTTTTTCGTTTTTCACACAGAAGTCACGAATTCGAAGGAGTTTCTCCAGTCGAGATTCACGTATGGGGGTATATTTAATTACCTTTGTGAGAAGCTCTACCTCCCAATCATCCAACATTCCTTTATTGAATGCTGATTTATTGTTAATCAAAAATTGACCAAGGACTCTTTCGGATTCTTGGACATCAGTTACACCGGGGATTCGATCATTCTGTTCGCAGAACTCCAATAGTTTCGCATACTTCTCGGTTTTATCGAGGCGGCGAAATTCAAGGGATTCATTTGAATATGAATTCGTTTCTTTCTTAGTCATTACATTACCTTCATACGAGTTTCGTGGGAAACTATGTTAAACCGTAATACCATATATAGAAAAAAATGGCGTTTTGTCAAATATCAAGTTATAACAACCAAAATTTTTTTTCTATCCATTCAAGTGGGATAGTGGGGTTAAATTCTCCTTCAAAGACTACGGGAATGATTTGTCCAGCGTAAAGTCCTTCCAATTCCTTTATGCCGGATCTGACATAGCAGTGGTTACAGAGGATCGCAACAGTGAAATCGGTACACTGGTCGTCCTCAAATTTCGAAATGTCTTTTTTCCTGAATATGCAATTGACTCGTTCACCAACTGAACGGCTCTCGTCTATGAAAATATCTACGGTGCCATAACCGTAGAATTCGGGGTTATATGCTTCAAAATCCCATTCGGTCACGGGTAGTCGTTTTATTCTCATACGCTAAAAGGTTCCTTCATCTCGAATTCGGTGAGGTAGTTTTCTATCGCATTGCGGATTCCATCAATCGCAGTGTCGGTGATAACGTCACGGATATCCATGCAGTTGTGAGCATACACATGACCGCAATAGCCATAATGTTTACCTTCAATGGATTCGAAGAAATCTACCGGAGAAATATAGCACCGCAGCTCTTTGGATGCCATGTTGTATATGCAATATCCCACACTTTCCCATGCGGTATTGTCAGTGGCTTCGAATTTGAACACCAGTTCATCCACATGGTGCTTGGCGATAACTGCACTCAGTGCCTCGTCGGTCATATCGAATGTGAGATCGGTGAACAGGGTAGTAGTGGTAGAAACACCAGCCGCTTCCATCATGTGTTCCACTTCGGTAGATGCGTCGAAATTCGCATCGATCTCACGTTTGAGTTTGAACATTGCTTCGAACATGTAGGAATCAAAACTGTATTCAGCCCTGTTTTCGGTCCAGAGTTTGTGGTATTTGGCTTCTACGTCAGATATGTCCTTTTGGATAGTTGCAGCCACTGTGAATTCACTGTTCAGGATTTCATCATGAAGACAGTTGATCCATCCAAGCTCCCGATTCATATTGGGCTTGCTCAATACCATGACCATTGTATCGAGTGTTTCCCCCACCAATATAGCAGATGCTTCTTTGGTTTCGGGGTTCTGGATGATAACTACTTTCTTCATATTGACTCCTTCGTTACTTACTAATATAGAAAATTATTAGGTTTTGTCAAATGAATTTTTTTTTTCGAAATTGAGCTAAAAAGTACAGAAATATGTATATTTGTTTAAACATAATCACTTTTTATAGGATGCCAGAATGAATATGGATTCAATTTCAAATGCACTGCTGATGTTGGTTGATGCTTTACGTGACGATGAGGAATCTGTTGCTATCATCGAACTGATTGATACTGCTGAAGGTGATGGGGAAATCATCGAAGGTCTTAAACGGGGAGTTGAGCGTCTTGAAACCCTCGGTAAGAATGCAATCGCTGATGATATTCGTAAGAAAACTATTGGATTTGCATTTTAGTTGACAAATCCGAAAAAAAATCTATATATTATGGTCACGGGGATGCTTTGGTTTCGACATGGGACAAGAAGTATCGACTGCGACTAGAGGTGTCCGTTGGCCTCTTTAAAAAGCGGAAACAAACACAAATGCAGAATCCAATTTTGCAATGGCTGCTTAAGTAGCTCCCCAATCAGACAGTCTGTCGGGTCTGTGTCGGGGTCGTAAGACAGAAAACGTTGTCAGTGATGGTCTTGGCTGGATAACGATTTAGGACTCAGAGATGGCTAGTGACTTGCCAGAAACGGAAACTAAAATGTCAAAATGGTCGTAACGAGGTCATATGGACGGTTACTGTGGACCGGGGTTCGAATCCCCGCTTCTCCAGAATGAAAAGGCTCAAGAGAAATCTTGGGCCTTTTTTTATTTACCTCAATCCTAATCCCTAATATGTGTACACAAAATTTCCCGAATCTATATTATTATTGCTATATTTATTATAAATTCATGGAGGAAACATCATGAATGAAGTTGAATTTTTGAAAATCTACCAGTCCAGCAATAATGTCCGAAGCAACTGGTGGGACATAATGGATTGCATCCGTCAGATGCAGAACCCAAAAGAAAGTAAGAAAAAATGAACCTGATTCAAGAAATAAATTCCGTATGTAACAGCCAGTTTCCGGCTATCTTGGTCGGATCTCGTTCATTGGATAACTGCTTCCCCGGATATAAAGTGAGTGAGGTGAGATCTGATTATGATTTCATCGTTTCTATTCGACACTGGAATCAAATTCTGGGTGTCGTTGACAAGAATGTGTATGTCGATCCTATGGCTGCTGGTCCTGCGGTAAGAGAATCGAATTACAATAAGGGCATCAAATTTTTTGTTAAACCCAAGCTCGAAAAATTTGAGATCAATTTGATTCCACTACATGAGTCCGAATACCATATATGGAAACAGGCTAATGTTGCATTGCTTGCACTGGCTGCAAGTGATGAGCAATTCCGGGTTCGGATTCAGAATAAAGAACGCCGAATCGCAGTGTATGAACAATTCAAAGCAACGATTAAGTTGACATTGGCATAACCTATGCAGAGAAGACGGTCTGGTACGACTACGCAGCAAATGATAAACTGCCCACATGGGTCTATTTATCTTTGGCCAAATAACAAGTTGTATTATCCAGAAAGGTTAGCACGTGATCTAGGTAGAGATGATATAAAGATCTATTCGTATAATAGGTTTGTTCGTGATACAATGAATCAACGAACCCCACATGCGATAATCATAGATCATGCGTGTTTTGAAATGGGGTTAGTATGAAACGCTATAAATATCCGAAGACTTCACATCTACCGTGGAGTGAGTCATTCCATAAAACCGATCACAGGATGATCGATCCTGAATCCGTGTTTGGTGGAAAAGAAGTCGTAGTGACAGTTAAACTCGATGGAGAAAATACCACGTGGTATAACGATTTCTTCCATTCACGTTCGATTGACTCTGGTTGGCATGAATCTAGGTCATGGGTAAACAGAATGCATGGTGAAAAAGCATGGATGTTGCTTGATGATGAGCGTATCTGTGGTGAAAATCTGTATGCGGAGCACTCAATCCATTACAAACATCTCCGTGGATATTTCTATGTATTCGGATACTGGATTGGAAATGAATGCCAGTCATGGGATGATACTGTCAAACGTGCAGAAGAATTGGATCTTCCTGTGGTTGACGTTATTTACCGTGGGATATGGGATGCCGATGCGATCAAAGCTCTAATCGGCACAGAGTTCAATGGTGATGAGATGGAAGGTTATGTAGTGAGACCTGCTGGTGCATTCACCCATAACTTTGATCAAAGTGATGTAAAAATGCCGCTGGGTAAATATGTTCGTAAAGATCATGTACAGACGGATCAACACTGGACTAAGAAAGTCGTGGTGCCAAATGAATTGGAGCTATATAATGATTAAATCACCATCAGGACATATGATAAGCAATGGAGTTATTTTTGCGGCTCTTAATGGAAATAAACGATTTCTTAAATATCTAATGTATAGAACAATTCAAAAGAAGGTATTATCAGATGTTAGTCGTTAATTTATTCGGTGCTCCTAGTGCGGGTAAGAGTGCAATCGCATGTGGATTATTTGAGAAGCTGAAAATCTATGGACTCCGATGTGAAATATCAATGGAGTATGCGAAGCGTCTTATCCGAGATGGTCGTGAGAAAGAACTCCTGAATCAAAGCTATGTAACCAACAAGCAGTATCACAAACTGTTCATGATGAAACAGGCGGGTGATGTGGATGTTGTTGTGACCGATGCTCCTCTTCCGATGGGCCTTGCTTATGCAGGTGACCGATATGCTCGTTGGTACAGTGATATGGTATGGGATTTCTATCATGAAAACGATAACGTCAACTATTTTCTCAATCGTGGAGCTGGTGAGTACAAGACTGATGGTAGACAGCAAGATGAAGAAGAGGCTGTACGAGTCGGTTTGAAAATCAAGGACATACTTGCATTCAATGATCTCACATGGACCGATTTTGATCGAGTGCCTGAAAGTTCACAGAAAATTCTTGAACATCTTATCGGTACGGGTGAACTTGATAAGTACATGAAAGGATAATGTATGGAAGAGTTGCATGAAAATGAACAATACTTTTTCACGAAAGAATTTGAGAATTGGTTTGTTGGAACAATCGTAAATTTTTTTCAAGGTAAGAAGATTTGTTGTGTGTGCTGTCCAATGATTGGTGCACGATTGGTTGAAGCTGGAATGGATGTAAAGATTCTCGATATTGATAGACGATTCGAGAAATACGAGCAGTTCATTTACTACGATATCAAAGATCCTAAGTACCTTGATTATGAGTTCGATCTCATTGTATGTGATCCCCCGTTTTTCAATGTATCATTCACCGAGCTTCTGAAAGCAATTAAGACATTGACTCATTTCACAATGTACAAAAGCATATTCATGACTTACCTGTACAGGCGTGAAATTAAATTCTTGGATATGTTTGCTGATTATGATCTATATCGAATCAAAGATCGACCTCAATATAAAACCCTTGATGTAACCGATCCCAAAAACGATATTCGTTTATATTGTAATTATCTGTTCCCGATGGATACAGTTAAGAAATGCGAGGGATGAATATGACTCATATAACATTGAAAGAAGGTAAAGAAATCATTGCTTCGATTACAGAATATGATATAGATCATATGACTGAAATAATGAAGTCATTTGGACTCGAATACTTTGAAACCATCATAAAAGATGATACTGATCCTGTCACCGAATTTGCTCGAAAATGTATTGTGGAATTTATGGAAGGCAATGATTATTGTTCCCTAACTGAATATGAACGTAAATTCGGGGCGTGTCTGTATACTCTTATTACCAGTCGGATTGATGAAATATTAGGAACCGTAGATGAAAATATGTAAATGTTCATGTCACTACAAAGGTCGAATGACATCAATGGATTGTTATCTTGGGTGTTGCAATCACCCGGATCGTAAATATCTTAACGCTGATGGAACAATCGATAAGAAAGATCTGGATGCAATGATCGAGCAGTCTATCAAAGATTGGCACAAGAATCGAAAGGAAATTGGATCGAATACTTTCCCACTAAGAAGAAAGGATAATATATTATGAAGTTATCTGTGCTAATTAATAAATGTCAACGATTGCTGGACACATATGGTGATCGGGATATATTGGTTGATACAGAGGCGATGGAATACACCTGCCATGTAGTTGAGATTAGTGATGTGACAACGGTATTAACTGAGGAATGCATTGCTGATGATCCGAATATAATGAATGAATCGCCATTTGATACAATCATTATTCATCTGGATAATAGGGTAAAACAAATTCCGATCAGACGTTATGAATCATGAGTCTCAAAGTATTCAATCGTATCGTCAATCATACGCTTGAACTCGTTACGTTCCTCGGTATCTCGACTGGCTGTAACCAATTGAATTGTATTTCGAACAAACTCTTCTTTCCCTAACAACACATATAATCCTTTGAACATGGTGGGTATATCAAACTCACCATTTTTATTTGGTAATGGATACACACCTCTAATTGGAATCTTAGTATTCGCTCCACTTTTCAATGTGATAGTTGCATATAAATTATCACGAGTGATTCCCATTTTTACCACTATTGATTTGAGGTCAATCTTACCTGAACAATATGTATGTAGGTCATCATTTGACATCGTTTTTAGTGCATGGGTGAACAGTTCATTCATTTCATATCGAGCACTGCTAGTATATTCTGGGTTATCTTTTCGAGGATGATACATATGAAGCACAATCGATTGAATCGGCATCCGTGAGATATCATTTATGCGTTTCGTTTTTACAACTACCGCATCATCTTCACCACCCCATCCGATATATTCTTCATCATACCCACCGATTGCATTGTAGTTACGGCGGCTCATTGCCATGAAAAATCCTGTGTAGCAGATATGGGATTTCTGGATGGACTGATCTACTTCGACTGGCATTTTTCTCTCTTTGATCCACAGTCTAGTTTGTCCTTCGTTCATCAATCTGGCTTCGGTATATGGGAAAATCATATTGAAATTTTCGACATTGATCGAATACAAGTAGTCAATGGCTTCTTTACTCAATACTGCGTCACTATCGACTACACAAAATGCTTCCTTGACACTTTCTCGAATCCCACGATTAAGAAGTTTAGCTTTCCAGAAATACTCGGTGTTATATTTTTCTTTGATGTGAACAATGCGGGAATCATCAATCGAGATTTCGGTATCCGTGTTTTGCTCAACGATTATAATTCGGGTATCTGGATCAATTATATCGAGATAGTACTTGAGAATTTCTTTCAAGTTTCGTTCCCGATAATTGTTTTCATTCCGATGTGCAACAATAATATCAAATTTCATTGAAATCCTTGGTCATACATAAAACATACTTTTTTCACAAAAAAAGTTCATATTTAATGTCGAAACGAGGTTATATTATGGATCGAAATACATATGAGGATGATTTGCGTAGACGACAAGAAGAACATTTACGTAACGTGAGTTCATTTCAAGATCGGCAGTGGCAACCGTGTTTGCATGATGCATGTCCTGCTTGTCTAGGAACTGGTATCAGAGTGGATGGTTCGATGTGTATACATGGAATTAGTTGTTCGTGTCCAAAATGTTCAGCGAGGTAATAATGAAGGGACAATTTAA
>Ga0172381_10002703_pt1 | contig 19314 bp, 18 predicted proteins | sample Leawel6488metaG_FD_119754 | JGI IMG/M metagenome (GOLD analysis project Ga0172381, IMG submission 119754) | Leachate microbial communities from a municipal landfill in Southern Ontario, Canada - Leachate well 64-88 metaG | ecosystem: Engineered > Solid waste > Landfill > Unclassified | place...
CATAATCAGAAACTACATCAAGAAGCAAGGAAGGAAAGGAGACCAATTAAGGTTGGTTGATTTCGCCGAGCCGTAATGCCCCACAGCTTGCTGTGGGGATAGGCGAGGCTCATGTGGCTTTACTTGCGCCCGCGCTATTTCTTTTTTGAGCGGGCGTCATCCACCGCGGCAAGCCACGAGTCGCCTATCTTTGTCAGGTAGTTGCCGAACGTCTTTGAAAGGCTGATGGTCATGGGGCGGAACTTCCTCTTGCTCTCAAGCGCAATCAGCGTCTGCCTTTCCACCTTTATCATGCCCACGCGCCTCAGGCGCGGCAGCACGCGGTTGTAGAAGGTCGCCTTGGAAATCCCGTTCGTCGAGACGAAATGCCCTATCTCCTCGCCAGTCATCTGCGTCTTCTCGCAAAGGAGCTTCAGGAATGCGATTGCAATCTCATGGTACTTTGTCTGGTAGCGCGCGGGGAACACGAAGTTCACCACTTCCTCGAGGTTCCACGAGTTCCTCGTGATGTTCTCGTTGCCGTCCTGGAACGCGCGCAGCTCCGGCGAGTTATATGGCGGGAGGAAAAGCGAATCCTTTGACGGGATGCCCCTGCTGGCAATCAAGTGCTCTGGCGCTTCCCGTTCCCCTGCGCTCCGGGCGGCGGCCTTGTGCGCCCCTTCCTCAGGCCCATCTTCCTTGCCTTCAGCCACGTCTTCCAGCGTTTCCTCCTCAGTGCCATTTGCCCCTGGAAGCTCCTCTGCCCCTTCAGCCCCGGCAGGCCGCGCCGCCTCGTTTCTCCTCTTCTCGTCTTCAGCCATGCATCCAAAATCGCAGTGAGGAATTAAAAGCATGCCAGCGCCGCGCTCGCCATCCGCCTCCGGCAGCCGTCAATATCTATATAAGCCTTTCCCCGCTTAACTGAGACGTTCCAGTTCTTCTGTCTCTATAACTTTTACTTTTAGGAGTGGAAGAAAAGACATTTTCCCAGTGCGGGCGATTGGTGCCGTGTGCGTGGGCAAAATATGCGCGCGGCATGGTTTTCGGGGTGTTTCCTATGGCAAGCAACGACGTTAACGAACCGGAGCTCAAGAAGCTCCAGACAGGCACCACCACGGTAGGCGTGGTCTGCTCCGACGGCGTGATTCTGGCCTCGGACAAGCGCGCGACCATGGGGTATTTCATCGCGAACAAGGACATCCAGAAGGTTTACCAGATTGACGACCACCTGGGCATGACGATAGCCGGCGGCGTGGGGGACGCGCAGGCGCTCATCCGCCTCATGCAGGCCGAGACCAGCCTCTACCGCTTCAAGCACGGCAAGAGCATCACGGTGAAGGCGGCTGCAAGCCTGCTTTCAAACGTGCTCCACAACTACAAGTTCTACCCATTCTACGTCCAGCTCATCATCGGCGGCACCGAGGACAAGCCCGAGGTGTACAGCCTTGACGCGCTGGGCGGCCTGTCCGAGGAGAAATACGTCTCCACGGGCTCAGGCTCCCCGGTGGCATACGGGCTCCTGGAGGAGCTCTACAAGGACGGCGGGAGCATAAAGGACAATGTGCGCGCGGCTGCAAAGGCAATCGCCGCGGCGATGAAGCGCGACGCAGCAACAGGCGAGCGCGTTGACCTTGTAACGATAACGAAGGCAGGCTTCAAGAGGTACGAACGCGCGGACGTTGACAAGCTTCTGCAGTGATTCTGCCTGCGAATTGACCAGGAAATTCACATATGGCGAGGGCGGCACTCTTTTTCACATCGCTGAAAAAGATGTCTCCTTTTTGTGTAGCAAAAAGAGGGGCTGATTTGGACATAAAGGAAATCGAGAAGAAGATAGAGGAACTTGTGCCGAGCGAATGCAAGCTCGTCAAGGTGGACGCTGAAGGGCTGGACATCGTCATCTACGTGAAGGATATCGTCTCCTTCTACGAAAACGACCAGCTCATACGGAAGATTGCTGGCACGATACGGAAGCGCATACTGGTGAAGAGCGACCCGTCGGCGCTGCTTCCCGTGGCAGAGGCGCTTGCGATAATAAAGGAGTCCATTCCCGAGGACGCGGGCGTGTCCGACATCCGCTTCAACCCTGACTTTTCAGAGGTCAACATCGAGGCCCTCAAGCCCGGCCTGGTGATAGGCAAGGGCGGCCTCACGCTCAAGACAATCATCCAGAAGACGCGCTGGGCGCCTGTGGTGCAGCGCACCCCGACCATGCCGTCCTCGACAATAAAGGGCGTGCGCGCCACCATGCTCAAGGAGGCTGCCAACCGCAAGAAGTTCCTGCAGTCGCTCGGCAAGAAAATCTGCTCGCCGTTCACGACGAAGAGCGATTGGGTGAAGGTGACGGCGCTCGGCGGCTTTTACGAGGTCGGCAGAAGCTCGGCGCTCATCCAGACGCCGAACAGCAACGTGCTGGTGGACTGCGGCATAAACGCCGAAACCTTCGAGCCTTCAAAGGCGTATCCATACCTCAACGAGATGAAGCTCGAGCTTTCGCAGCTTGACGCCGTCGTGCTCACGCACGCGCACATGGACCACTGCGGCTTCATACCATACCTGTTCGCATACGGCTACGACGGGCCCGTGTACTGCACCCCGCCTACGCGCGACCTTGCAACGCTCCTCCAGATGGACTTCGTGAGCATCGCAAGCAAGAACTCGCAGTACGCCCCGCCCTATGGCATAAAGGACATCCAGAAGGAGCTTGCGCACATGGTGACCGTGGGCTACAACGAAGTGATAGACATCACGCCCGAAGTGAAGCTCACGCTCTACAATGCGGGCCACATCCTCGGAAGCTCCATGGCGCACCTGCACGTGGGCGAGGGGCTGCACAACCTTGTATTCACTGGCGACATAAAATACGGCTTCACCCGCCTGTTCGACCAGGCGAACAGCAACTTCCCCCGCGTGGAAACGCTCTTCATAGATAGCACGTACGGCGGCAGGAACGACATCCAGCCGAACAGGTTCGAGTCGGACAAGAAGCTCGTGGACCTCGCGCTCTCGGTGTGCGCGCGCGGCGGGAAGGTGCTCATCCCCACGTTCGCAGTCGGGCGCTCGCAGGAAATCATGCTCGTGCTCGAGGAATACGCAAGCAGGAACAAGGACTTCAACTATCCTGTCTATCTCGACGGGATGATTCTCGAGGCATCCGCAATACACACGGCATATCCCGAGTACTTGCGCCACAACGTCCAGAGGCGCATACTTTCAAACGACTCGCCGTTCGAATCGCGCATTTTCGAGCCTGTGAAAAAGAACAGGGAGGAAATCGCGGAAGGCGACCCGGCCATCATCATCGCCCCATCGGGCATGCTGTCCGGCGGCCCGTCCGTCGAGTACCTCAGGCTCCTTGCGGACGACCCGAAAAACGCCATGTTCTTCGTGGGCTACCAGTCCGCGCTTTCATTGGGGCGCAAGATACAGCGCGGCATGAAGGAAGTGCCCACAATCGGCGACGACGGCCGCGCGGCCTCGCTCAAGATAAACATGCAGATAGAGACGGTGGAAGGCTACTCCGGCCACTCTGACCGGCAGCAGCTCCTCGCGCTCCTCAAGAACATGCACCCCAAGCCCGAGCGCGTATTCACGCTCCACGGGGACGAGTCAAAGTGCGAGGACCTTTCGCGCACAATCACGAAGATGTTCCACATCGACTCTCGCGCGCCGATGAACCTTGACACCATCAGGCTCAAGTAAGAAGGCTGCGAGCTGTCCTGTCGGATGATTTCCATTCAATTAGCGCAAGCAAGAGAAGCTGCCTAGCCCTGCGGCATCATGGGCCCCTGGCCGAACGGCGTCCTCGGCGGCTCCTTTTTCCTGGTGAGCGAGTGCAAATATTCCATTATGGGGCGCACCGTGCTTTCTGCAAGGATGCCCCATGTGTGCGCAAAATATTTTGCCATGCCCCCCGTTGCCTGCGGGTTCACCCTGCCAAGCATAAGGACGGCTGCGCCGGATATCAAAACCAGGATGGCGATTCCCACCAATATCGCGCCCAGCCCGTCTATGGGCGAGGTCTCCTCTATCGGCTTTGGCAAAACAATCTGGGATGCATTCTGCTGCGTCGTGTTTGCCGGCTTGGGCGGCTCCTGCGCGGCGGCTTGGGACAGGGGAATTGTCTTTTCCACGGTCTCATAGCCATTTGATGCAACCACTCTCGCTTGCATATCAGCCCCCGCGCAAACCTTCCCAGTGTACACGTCGTTCTCATCAAGCGCCACCCGTATCTCCCCCGCGGGCGTGCTGTCGTTTTTCACCTGCATCATCCTGATTGAAATCGGCTTGTTCAGCCTCGGGTCGCTTGCCTTTGCGGAAACAGCATAGCAGCCGGCGCCGTCGGGCTTTGACTCGAAATACTCTATCCTGAGAAGATGGGTGAGCGCGGCAGTTTCGTTTTTCGGGCTGCCGTCGGCAGTCACATTGAAAGCAAATGAATAGTTGTAGTCGTTCTTGTTCACGCTCGCAATTACCTCTCCGCTCCCGTCCACCTCAACTGACACCATGCCGCCGGCATCGGTGTAAGCGGACGTGCCGGTGCCGTCGTGCGAGAAAACCACCTTTTCGCCTGAAAGCGCGGCGCCGTCAACCGAGATGAATTTCACCGTGAGCACGCTGCTGTTCCTGGCTGAAGCGCCGGCTTCCCCGCTGGAAAATTTCACAACCAGCTCCCTGCTGCCATCCTCCGCAACGGTTGCGGCGGACGATGAGAAATAATCCCCCTCGTCCTCATATGACGCAAAGCCCGATATTTCCGCGCCTTCCGGCAGGTAAAGCACCGCCTTCCCGTAATTGTCCGCAACCGTCTTCACTTCGCTCCCGGTGATGTAAATCGAAGCGCCAGGCGCCGGCATCCCGTTCGCCTGGAGCACCGTCACCGCCATTTTCACAAGCGTGAACGGCGCCGCGAATGAAACGTTTTTCGTGCCGTTGCCGCCTTCCGCCTGCACGGTCTGCGCCCCGCTCGTCCAGCCATACGCGCTCGCCACGACCCTTATCCTAGTGTCATCCATCCCGTCCGGCACGGTGTTGGCGATTGTAACCGAGTATTTCCCGTCTTCCCCGGTTATCCCTTCCGCCAGCCCGTCCCCCCCGGTTATGCCATTGGCTTTCTGGTATGTTATTTTCACGTCCGCGCCAGAGACTGGCACGCCGTTCTGGCCCTCCACGCTAACAATCAGCGACTGGTTCCAGCTGCAAAAGCCGGCCTGGAGAATCAGGGAAAGGAAAAGGAGTGACGCCAATGCAATTTTTCCCGTGTCCGCCATCACAACACCCTACTCTTCGCCAACGCGCGCAAACACCGGCGGGAAATCCTTGACAAGCTTTATCATCGCTCCGCAGTCCGGGCAGCTTATCACCTGCCCCACTTCCATGCCTTCCTCAAGCTGTATGTGGAACGTGCATTCCGGGCATTCTGAGACAGCCATATCAACCGTGCCTTATCCCTCTCTAACATTTATATTAGGATATCCGATTCGCTCCGCGCGCCATTGCCCGCGGCTGCGGGCCTGTCCGCCCGCCCGTCGGAGTAGTCTTGATTATAAGCTAATGCCCCAAAATCAATACGAAAGATGGTGATATCATGAAAGGAAAAGTGAAGATGTTCAATGCCGAGCGCGGTTTTGGTTTCATAACCGGCGACGACGGCAAGGATGTGTACGTACACACCACAGCGATTGAGGGCGGCGCGCCGCTTGCAATCGGAACGGCTGTTGAGTACGAGGTCGAGCAAAGCGACCGCGGGCTCCGCGCAAAAGGCGTGAAGAAGATTTAACTTCGCGCGCGCAAGGCAGTTGGATGCTTTTTTTCTGACATCCACTCCTCCAGCTCTGCTTTTTTTTGTTTTTTTCTTTCTTTTTCTCTTTAATCTCTCCTTTTCAGCAGCAGTGCAAACAAGGACAAATTTCCAGAGAAATTTGTCCGCATTCGTAAATTATCAAATTTACGAATACAATGAAAAATAAGAAAATGCAGGGAGGGGGGCGAGAGAAATGCAAACGGCTCGAACGCGCAGAGATAGCACAGCTGCCTCAGGTCAAGCCAGAAGACGATTTTCTCACGATACTTTATCTCGTCCGGAATGTCATAGCTCATGGAAGTATTGATGTCGCTGGGGTCTCATTAGCGCTCGTGTAGGATTTGGTTGCCATGAACCATATTTTGGGAAGGGGTTAAGGGTAGGCTGTGGCGGAAAGGCATGTATAAATAAATGGATGGGCATAGATTTGCAACGTGAAGCAGCTTTTCCGCGCACCAAGCCCCAGGCAGGCGCTATTCATCGGCACAGCCCTGGCGGCATTCTTCCTTTTCGGCTGCAAGAGCGCGGACAACTACGCGCATGTACGTAAGATGCTCAGAAACGACCCGGCAAAGGTGCAAAGAGACGTGAACCACCAGTCAAGAGGGGCAGTTTTCAGCCAAGGCAAACTGGAGAAAACCGAATATCTGTGGAGTCGGTTCGCTTGGATGCATCCGAAAGAGGCCGTTGCTGAGATGACGCAGGTTATCGACCACAGTCCGCAATATGGGTTGGCGGCGCTGGCATACACTTGCCGTGCAAAGGCGTATATGCAGCTTGAGCAGTACGATAAAGCCGCTGTCGATTTTGAGAAGGCGCTCAGCCTCGGCTCGAAATACGCTGAAACATATAGGGAATACGTATATCTCGTCTTTTTGACAAAGCCTATCGACTATGCAAAAATAGCCGACATATATGCCCGATGGATTGGTGCCATGCCGGTGAGGGATTACATATACGACGAGAGGGGCAAGGCATATCTGGAATGCGGAGAATACGCCTTGGCAGTCAAAGATTTCACGCGGTTCATTGGGGAGGCTAGCGACAGGCCGGGAGCCGTGGCAGACGCCCTGAAATCTCGTGCGCAGGCTTACCATGGGCTGGGGGAGTATTCCCAGGCCATCGATGATTACAACGCGCTGGTCAAGTTTGACCGCTGGTGGTACAACTATTACCTGCGGGGAAAGACGTATTATGCGATGGGGCGGCACGAAGAGGCGATTGCAGACTATAACAAAAAATGGTCCTCAACGATAGAATACTACGATGGCACGTATGACTCCACGGGCAGAAGGCCCTATGCTATCGCAGCCGAACATTACACCAAGATTCTTGACGCCCATCCGGATTCAGCCAACATCCGTTATCGACGCGGACAGGCTTACTTCAAGGCTGAAGAATACGCAAAGGCAGCGGCAGATTTTACGGCGCTGCTGGCAGCCGGATGGGATGCGCGCGAGATATGCAGGCTGCGCGCGCAGGCTTTCGAAAAGAGCAACAACCATGCCGGTGCGGTTGGGGATTATTCCCGGCTGATTGAACTAGAGCCAGATAGTGTAAAGTGGCACGTCAAGCGCGCGGGGGCGAACTCTGCGCTTGGCAATTACGAATTGGCGCTTGAGGATTACCGCGAAGCGCTTGGGCGGAATCCCGGCAACGGCTATTACCTTATAGAAATGTCATTCATACGCAGAAGAATGGGGGACTACGAAGGCGCGATTGCAGACCTCTCGGAAGTCATAAGGCTAGGGCGCAGGGGCGAGCCCGGCGAGTTCGAGGAATATGAGAAGCGGATGACTCCCTGCGTCTGGGCGCACATGTACCGCGCGGGCATTCACAAAATGAACTGCGACACGACTGCGGCTCTGGCAGACTATATGGAAATGGTCGACATTGCAATGAACAGCCCTTACTGGGACTGGTTTTCCGTCGTGGCTGATGCTGGCTTCCCGGGCGCGCTGGAGATACTGATTGACCGCAAAGAATACACAAGGGCGCTTGCATTGTTGGATGATTATGAGCGTAACCAACCCATCAAAACACACTCCAATAACGACCCAAGTGCTTGGGCGCTTTATGAAAAGGGGCTCGTTTATTTCAAGATGGGCGATCTTGAACGGGCAAATGGGTATTACAAAGAAGCGGTGAAATATTGGTCGCGGTATGCTGACAAGCCTTACAAGTGAAGGGCGCCACTCTTTATATATTCCCGCCGTGAAATTCGCGCATGCCGGAGCCAGGCATGGTTCAGTTAGACCCTGCGCAGAAGCAGGCTCCCGCGTCCAGCGACATGTTCGACGCGCGGAAGATGACTCTTCAGGCAAAGCAGGAAGTCAATCTCATTCTTGAGAAATCGAAAAGCGTAATCAGCGCTGATAAGGCAAAGCTCGAAAACCTTCAAGTGCTCAGTTCTTTCGCCGTAACTGCAAAGCCCGGGCACGAGAAGGAAACATATGAGATTTATCGGCAAGAGGTATGCAGGGCAAACGAGCTTCTGATACAAGAAGGGTCGAACGTCGGGATTCGGCTTGAGGAGGCCTCGCCCGGGAAGCTTTACATTGTGTGCGGAATCTACGAGGAAAGGGAACCGAAAACTGCGCGGGAAGAGAAAAAGGTCGAGCCATTGGCACTGAGCGACGCCGAATGGCTCGAAATGAGAGCGAAGATTGACTGCGTAGTGAAAGCCACGCATGGCGAAAAGAAATTCGAGGAGCTTTCCACCATGGAAAAGCTGACCGTAATCTGGCGTGCAATCGCCCCCGAGCTGCCTGATGGGTCAAAATCCGATTTTACGTACAAGACGAGCAGCAACCCTGCGGATTACGCGCCCCAGACGGCATCCGAAACCATTCTCAGGAAGAGCGGCGACTGCGACGACTTTTCCGTGCTTTTTACTGCGTGCGTGAAGAAACTGACAGATGGCAATCTGCTCAACGTGGAAGGGACGCAGCTTGCCCTCATGGAATATTACGACCCGAAGGACAAGGCGGTACGGGCCCATGCCAATATCCTCCAAATCATCCTGAAGGACGAAACGCCTGAAAAGAAGACAGTGCTTGTGGATTTCACCTTCAACCCGGCGTGCCTGGATTTGAAGGTGGTGCCGAAGGACGCCGACCTGAGGAAAATAATGCTCGATCACCTGAACGAACACAGGGGGAAAGCAAACAAAATAAGGCCGGATTGCTTCCAGTTGCTGGTGTATGGCGGCAGCACCTCAAAGGAAAGCAGGTATTCTGGCGTGGAGTCCTATTTCCACGAGGAGAAGGATGCCGAACGGTTCATCTTCCTCAAGGAGGCGGGTTTGCTGAAGGGCGATGCAGATGAGGCATTCATAAACAACAATAGCGATGACATATCATTGCATGCAAAAACAATCCAGAAATACGATGCTGCAAACGACATGCTAGACCTGGTAATATCTGAACTGGAAAAGGTCGTTCGGCTTGGACGGGAAAGCGGGGGCTATTACGGCGACGCTCTTTTCAGGCTGGCTGATGCTTGCTACGACAAAGGGGGCAATCTTGTGAAAAAGGGCAGCGCCATGGAGAGGATTGCCGGGCAGATGCCTGAAGGCAAGGAACATTCGGACTTGCAAAGTGCCGGCAAGAAAATCGGGGAAGAGGGCAGTACACTGCGCATGGAGGCAAACGGTCTCTATGCGGAAGGCTTCGCCATGAAGGAACTGGGCGCGGTGGCCGTCTCGTGTGAGGCATATTACATGTACCGCAAGTATGCACTGTCCCGTGACAAAGAAACATATGTGAAAGCCGAAGGGCTGGCAAAGGACGCAATAAGAATCGAGCCTTTCAAGCCAGACGGGTATGAGGCGCTTAATTCCATCTACGTCATGGAGGGGCGCTATTCTGAGGCAATCGAGGCATTCAAGGGATACGACGCCACGCTCTCGAAAATCAATTCTGATAAAAGCGGCGATATTTTCGAATTGAGGCAGAAAATTGGAGGCTATATCAAATCCGCTGAGGATGAGTTGAAAAAGAAGCCCTGACGTTACTTGCTGTGTGGCTGGACTGATGGCTTGAGCATAAGTTCGTGCATTTTTTTGTCTATCTCATTCAGGTTCTGCCAGCGCCGAAGCATGTCTTTCACTTCTTCGGGCGTGTGCACTTTCAGCGCGTTTGAAGGTGTCGCACCCTTGTCGCTCAGGAAGGCGGCTATCCAGCCTGTTCTTACCGTCTCCCAGCGCTGCTTCAATTCTTGGAGGTCTTCCTTGCTATAGGACTTTATGACATTCGCAGGCAAACCGAACGGAGCGAGCTTGTCATCCATGCTCCTCCAGATGTCTGCATAGTCCAATAGGCGTTCCCTGACTTTCGGATCCTTGCTGGTGAACATTGAGTCAGTAACATCAAAGGGGAAGCGGTATTTGATTGTTTTAACGTCTGGAATTACCAGCTTCGGGGTGGTGTCCATCGTCTTTGTTGTAGTGTCCTTTTTTGCCTGTTCTACGGGCTTGTAGACGGGCCCGGGGCTTGTTTGCATCAACAGCACGGTGTCACCTCCTTTTGGTTTCCTTTCCTGCGAGTATGCCTTGTAGAATATGCCCGAAGTAAGTAAAAAAGTGCCTGTCAGGAAAACCGCAGCGCCCACCCTGGCCTTGTGCGCTATGTTTTGCCTGAAATGTGCCATCCTCTGAGACATGGGTTAATTCTGACTTCAGGGCTATATAAAGGTGATTTTCCGCCTGTGCCGAAGTTCCTTCATCTGCTCAACACCTTCCCAGCCACCGCAAACCCAACGGCACTCCTTACTGTATTGTTTTGTAATATGATTGAGAGAAGAGCCCACAGAAGCATCAAATCATCTGAATTTGGCGCGCATAAATGCTAAAAAGAGCGCAAGCAATCAAAGCGTCTCAGCAAAAATCCAATGCGCATTAAGGCGTGGTAAAAATGCAGGGAGGGGGATGTGGCAGAACCGAAGTTCTGCCGCAGATTTTGCACGGAGTGCAAAACCCGACCTGCACTGAGCAAGAATGAGTGCAGGGAGGGGGACCGCCAGCTTGCTGGCGGGATTTCGACCGCAGGTCGAAACCGACCTGCACTGAACAAGAATGAGTGCAGGGAGGGGGATTGTCAGCCGAAGGCCGGCAACAAGTTGTCGCCAGACAGCGGCGTTTGAACCCACGAACGGCTAACCGACAGGATTTCGCAAACCCCGATTAGTCTGCGAACAAGGGTTATCTGAGTCCTGCGCCTTTGACCAAGCTTGGCTATCCCTGCAGGGTATCTTCTGTTTAATGGCATCTGATTTAAAAATTCGCCGTGCCGCGCGGCCTATTTGTCGTACCTGAACGCCTCGACCGGCGAGAGCGCTGCCGCGCGCTGCGCGGGGAAATAGCCCGACAGCAGCCCCACTGCAAAGGCAAAGCCCACGCCGAAGGCGGCGATTCCCAAGTCAACTGCGACGGGCAGCCCGAACATGCCGCCAAGGTAGACGAGCGCGATGCCAAGCGCGGTGCCCAGCACGCCGCCGACAAGCCCCAGCGCGCCGGCTTCCAGCAGGAATATTCCCATGATGTCCTCGCGCGACGCGCCCACCGCCTTGAGCACGCCTATCTCCTGCGTCCTTTCAATGACGGACGTGAACATCGAGGTGGAAATCGCAAGGGCCCCGACGATGAGCGAAATGCCCGCAATCGCGCCAAGGAACAGCGTCACCAGCCCGAGCACGGTGCCGATTGACTGCGCGATGAACTCCGGGTCAATGACGGAATAGTCCCTGTCATCCGCCTTCACCTTGTGCGAGGCGTCAAGCTCCATCTTTATGCGCTCCACGATGTCCTTCATGTCCGCGCCTTCCGGGACCGCAAGCGCGATGGAATCCATCTCGTTCTTGCCTATGCTGCGCCCGAATATCTCCTGCGCATCGGAATATGTCACGAACATCCCGTTGTCAAGGTCAGAGCCGAACGTGCCGCCTGTTTTCTTGAGTATGGCAATCACGCGGTATTTCACGCCGTTAATCGCGATGTAGCTGTTCACGGCAACGGGCTTGTCGGTGCCGAACATGCTCTCCGCGGCTGTGCCGCCGATGGCGAGCGCATGGTGGTCGGAATCAAGCAGGAACCTGCCCTCCGCCACCTCTATGGACGAGACTTTCTGGAACACGCCCGGCTCAATGCCGTCAATGGTGGTGGTGAGGTTCACGTCCTTGTAGCTCACGCTGGCGCGCCTTTCAATCACCCTTGAAATGTCGGTTATCTCCGGGATTTTCTTGAGCCGCTGCGCGTCATTTTCAGTGAGCTTGGAGGAATAGCCCATGGTGGAGCTGAAGCTGCCTGACTGCAGCTGGGCCTCGGCAATCGGCACGATATATATCGTGTTGCCGTTCAGCGCCGACAGCTGCTTGTTCACTTCGGCGCTGAATGCCTGGCCAAGCGTGAGGAGCGCCACCACCGAGGCGATGCCTATCACCACGCCGAGTATTGTCAGCCAGAAGCGCATCCTGCGGTGGCTGATGCTGTTGAACGCATACGAGAATATGTCCGAAAGCCTCATATCAACACAAGCCCGCGCATCTGCGCAGTTCCATCATCCGCCATTCCCCGGTGCAGTTTCGCCATGCAACCCTTTGCCATCACTCATCCCGGCCAGCTGTGCATCGTTGTTTTCCCTACTCGTACCTCAGCGCATCCACGGGCGAAAGCTCCGCAGCCTGGCGTGCGGGGAAATAGCCCGACACCATGCCGATTGCAAACGCGAAGGCAATGCAGAATGCCGCAATGTACGGGTTGATGGAAGCCGGCAGCCCGAAGAAGCTGCCGATGTAAACGATGGAAAGCCCGATTGCCGTGCCCAGAAGGCCGCCAATCGCGCCCACCGCGCCGGACTCGAACAGGAACAGCCTGTTGATGTCGTCCCTGTTGGCGCCCACCGCCTTCAGCACGCCTATCTCATGCGTCCTTTCCAGCACGGACGTGAACATGGATGAAGCAATCGCAAGCCCGCCCACCAGGAGCGAGATGCCTGCAATCGCCCCGAGGAAAAGCGTGATGAGCGAAAGCACGCTCGACACCGCGGCCTGTATGCTTTTCGGGTCCACTACGGAGTAGTCCCGCTTGTCCGGCTTCACCTTGTGCGAGGCGTCGATTTCCGTCTTTATCGCCTCCACCACCTCGTCGGTGTTGCTTCCCTCGTGCGTGCGCACCACTATGGCGCCAACCTCGTCGGCGCCTATGGTGTCCTTGAAAAGCGGGCGCGCGTCGTCAAACGTTATGTATATGCTCCCGTCCTGGCTGCCGGCCATGCCGAACCCGCCGCCCGACTTGTTGAGTATGCCAATCACGCGGTACTTTGTCCCGTTCATCAGAAGGTAGCTGTTGAGCGCCACCTTGTTCTTGGGGCCGAACGTGCTGTTTGCGACAGTTGCGCCCACCACCGCCACGTGCCTGTCCCCGTCCACGAAGAACCTGCCCTCGGAAACCTCGATTGCGGTGGTCTTCTCAAACACGCCCGGCTCGATGCCCGCGACTGACGATGGAAGCTCCTTGTCCCTGAACTGCACGTCCACCCTTCCGGTTATCAGCCGCGCGATGTCGCTTATTTCCGGTATCCTCTTCAGCCTGTCCACGTCCTTTTGGTAAAGCTTTCCCGCGCTCGTGACCGAGCCCATGCTCATGGTTGATGATGATGGCGTGATGAAAATGGTGTTCGAGCCAAGCGCGGAGAGCTGCTCGTTCACCTTGTTCTGGAACCCCTCGCCGATAGAGATGAGCGCCACCACCGAGGCAATGCCTATCACAATGCCCAGTATGGTGAGCCACGAGCGTATCTCGCGGTGCCTCAGGCTGGTGAATGAATACCAAACGATGTCGGATAGCCTCATTTGACCAACAACCCGGGAGCGGGCGCTCTTCACTCAACAACCCAGGTGCGGAAGCCGCTCTCTTCAGAGCGCGGAGGAGCACCTGGGCGCGGCTTCCCCTTCTGTTTCACAAGCCCAGGCCTTCAGGCCTGGGTTGTTGACTTGGAATGCATTGCGGGCATCCGCCAGCGCCCCACGCCCGCCGCAATGCCATTGCCAGTTGGGCGCTGCCCGCCGCTTGCAGCGGGGTGCCTTCGCTCGAATTCATGGGCAGCCCCGCTTACTTCTGCTTCTTAGCCGAGCCCTTGGCCCGGCTTCTGAGCAAGCGTTCAATCGCGCTTGCTCGTCTCAGGCTTCTTGCGGAACTTGAAGTACCAAACGCCTGCCGCCACGACAACCACCGCGAGCACAGGCACCACCGGGAAGCCGCTGCCGCTTCCCGCGGGCAGCGCGTCTGTTGCCGAGCGTATGGCAAGCTGCACTTCCTCGTTCTTGTCCACCCATACGCCGGACTGGTCCTTGTAGCGCACCGTGACATTGACCGGGTATGCGCCCGGCTCAACGGCCTTCACCCTCACCTTGTACTGCACGGACGAGAAGTCGTCAGACTCCAGCCCGCCGATGTACTGGGAGCGCTGGGCGTTGAAAATCTCGAATGCCGGGCTGTCGGCAAGCGTAACCTCCACATTCTGTATCTTGTACGAGCCCACATTCGACACCGTGATTGAGAGCGTGTGGTCGCCGCCCGCCACTATGGGGCTGGGCTTTGCGTCTATGTAAATCGCGGCATCTGCGTCGGAAGTCACCACTACCGGGACATAAGTCGTCTCCTCCTTGTCCACGTCGTCCTCGCTCCACTTGAGGCGCACCTGCATGCTCTTCACGCCCGGCTCGGCATTGACGAACACCTTCATGGAAATCCTCTTTTCATCGCCGGTTGCCATGTTCCCCAGCTTCACCTGCTTGTTCTCCTTTGCCTGTATCTTGTCGTCCTCCAGGTAGAACTCCACGTTCGCAAGCGCCCTGCCGGTGTTTTTGACGCTGAGCACAAGGGTGTTGTCCCTTCCCGTCACCATCTTCTCCGCCTGCGTGAAAACAATGTCCGCCTTTTCCTTCTTCACTGCGACCGACAGGTATTTTGTCTCGGACGTCTCGTTCCCGCCTTCCTGCTGGTATGTGAGGACAAACGGTATGCTGCTCACGCCCTCGCCGACATTCCGCGAGTCGAGCGGCACTGCCACCACGGCGGAGCCTGCCAGCTCGCCGATGTAAATCTGGCTGGTGCCTATGAATGAGAAGTTGCTCCCGTCGGCAATCGCCATCCTCAGGCGCGTTGCCTTGCCCCCGTCATTTCTCACGGTGAGGTTCACCTCGTCCGTGCCAAGCACAGTCTGGTGGTCTGAAGTGAGCGTGATTACCGGCGGGTTCACCACCCGCACAATCGCGTTCACGGTCTTCAGGTCAGTCTTGTCCTTCTGCGAAATGTAGAACGGCGCCGTTATCGCCCCGCCATTTGCAGTGGGCAGCACCCTGAAAGATATGCTCACCTGCGCCGTGCTTCCGCTGTCAATCGTGCCCACATTGAACGGGCTGGTTCCGGTGAATTCCAGCCCCTCCACCGTGCCCCCGAAAAACACCTGCACGTTTTCCAGCTGGGACGTCGTGGTTGACGAGGTGCTGGGCACCACGTTTGAAATCGAGAATGAAACCGCGCCTTCCTCGCCCGGCTTGAGCGTGGAGGGCGTGACCGTGTACGCCCCTATGGAAATCGAAGCATAAGCCGCGCCAGCCAGCATCACAAGCGCGAGCGCCAAAACAAATATTGCGTTCATCTTCACAAAACCACCCCTGGTAAAAATCATTCTTTCGCGAGCTTCCCGTCCACCACCCGTATCGTCCTGTGCGTCACCTTTGCGACGTGCGGGTCGTGCGTGACTATTATTATCGTCTTCCCCTGCTCGTGCAGCATGTGGAACATGCGCAGCACTTCCTCGCCCGTCTTCGAGTCGAGGTTGCCCGTGGGCTCGTCGGCGAGTATAATCTCCGGGTCGTTGATGAGCGAGCGCGCGATTGCCACGCGCTGCCTCTGCCCTCCCGAAAGCTGGTTGGGGAAATGGAGCAGCCTGCCCCCCATCCCAATCCTCCCGAGCACCACTTCCGCCTTTGCCTGCGTCTTTTTCGGGTCAGCCTCGTAGATTATCGCAGGCATCATCACGTTCTGCAGCACGTTGAGGCTGGGGATGAGGTTGAACATCTGGAATATGAAGCCTATTTTCCTGCCTCGCACCGAGGCAAGCTCCTTCTCGGTCAGCCTGTTGGTCTGCAGCCCGTCGAGCCAGATGCTGCCCTCGCTCGGGTTGTCCAGGAGCCCCAGCATGTTCAAAAGCGTGGACTTCCCGCTGCCGGACGGCCCGAGCACAGAGGCAAAATCGCCCCTGTGGATGTCCAGGTCAATCCCGCGGAGCGCGTACACCTTCTCCTCGCCCATCTGGTATATCTTGGAAACCCCCTTGAGGGACATTATCGGCTTTGATTGGTGCTGCGCCACTTCCTCACTCCCTCCCCACTTCCGCTCCCGGAAACCTTGCCAAAAAGCGCGAATAAGCTTTATTACTCCATGCCCTGCCCTTCGGGGCAAGTGTCAAGCCCGGAATCCTGGCCCATGGCGAATTTCCCGATTTCATGCGGCCTGTGCGTTTCCGTCCGCCCGCCTCAATTTCCATTATTGGCTTTCACCATTCAAACACTTACTGTATATTCTGAATATTGATTAAGTATATATAAAGTTCAGTCATATCTGAATCGTGGAAGATGAACACCCGGCAGAAAAGGGCGAAACCAAGACGCGGCCGGGATAGATTTCCACATTTTGCTCATGCGGGCGTCTCATTGCCGCAGGCGGAAGAATCCCGCTGCTGAAAAGCGAATATCGCAATCTAGTGAAAATATGCACAAGACCACTGGAGCATTCGTCCTTCCGGCTGGCGTTGACGGCAAGCAGCTGATGGAGCTGAAAAGCAAGCTATCAAAATGCCGGCTGCAGGCCATCAAGGAACAGACCGGAAAAGGCGATTTTGGCGGACTCCTGCCATTGCTGGCGCGAACCGATGGGATAGGGGCGGACATGGCTCCGGCCGCCAAGCAGCCCAAAACCAAAGGAAAAGACCATAACGGCACAGTTGAGCTCCATGTTCCAGCTGCCCCGGATTCCATGGAACGCCCGCCGGGCCTGCCGAAAAGCTGGAGGGAATCAGAACATCCGGACGAATCATTTTCGGCATTATACAATGTCAAAGACCTCTATCTAGCGGCTGCCCTCCCACAATCCCTTATCAAAAAGTTCGCCAAGGAACTTAAGGCGTCTGGCGTGCTTTCTCCTGAACATGCGATGGAATTCAAGGCGGTCCTATGAGCAGCCTGCAGCTTTTTGACAAGCGAATAATGCGAAATGACATCGCTCACTTGCAGGAAAAGTTTCCGGATGTTGATGGGAAACGAATCCGTTGGGAATATGCCCGGACTCTCTTGGACATTTACAACAGCGCGTCGCCAAGAATACGGGACGATAAGGCAGCCAGGGGGTTCTTCTACATTCTCTCGAAAAAAAGCGTCGCTGACGCCATGGAAAATGAGCATCTGCGCCCAAACGAACCTGAAAAATCGGCTGTAATCCCTGGTGCCGGGCCAGTAAAAAAGGCAGAGTTCAAGGAATCCGTGAAGGCATTTTTTTCGAAGCACTTCAAATTTCCCAGCAAATACGATGCGCCAGATTCTGCTCTGGCGTGATTGGGGTGGTGGCGTATGACACGATTATTGATGGTTGGCATCCGAAGGCCAAGAACCTGGGGGCAAATGCGCCAAAATGAACGCTCAAATCCCGCTTTATTGATAACGACGTTTAAGGATACGTGCCTGAACACCGGAATAACAAAAAGCGAGATTCGCACCCTTATGAAAAAGAGGGGGGCAGAGCCCGACCGGACGATGGATCCATCGGTTTTTTCGGCGGTTGTCGCCAATGTCTCCAAAAAATTTAACTGCAATCTTTCCCCCGAGCAAATTGAGATTGCAAAAATTACATGTGCGGGGGATTGCAGCAGCCTGCTTTATGCGGCAAACAGTTATCGGAAGTCAAACATCAATTCGCATATCCACAGCTTAATATGCGCAGTTCTTGGGGCGGTATACGTGGCAACCATGGTATTCCCAAAGCAATTCTCAAGCATAATCCATATCTCAGGCGGCGCATTGATAGGTTATGTATTTGGCGCCATTGGAAGGATAACTGGGAAATACTATAAATCCGAGCAAGAAAGCTTGGCTGGCGCCGCATACATGATTAAGGCTGCTGTCATCGAAGCATCCAAATCTAAGCAATAAGGGGCGGTTCATTTTTCCTCAAACTACTCACTCAAATTGCAACTTATTGTCCCTGCGAAGCCGCAAAGTCAATCAGGTTCTCGCACATGCCTGCGCTGTATTCCGCGATGCGCCTGATGCTTGCGGATGATGACGCCTCTACGGCAGTAAAGCTCCTGTTCTTCATTCCGCCTGACGGCGCCTTGCGGGAAATCACATCCTCTATCACCTGGTGGGCAAGCACCATGTTTTTCTCGAAAAGCGCGCGCGAAGCCCCGGAATACTGGTTCTCGGCGAATTTCCCGAATTCATGCAGCCTGCCGGACTTGGTTTTATCCCCATAAATCGAAAATGCATGGTCCGCTATCCTTTCCATGTACCTTGCAGACATAAATAGCAGGTGCGACTCCGCAAGGGTTATCCCTTCTGCGGCTGCCAGCGACGGAAACCGCAGGAACTGATGGTGCTTTCGTGCAGCAAGCCAAAGCAGCCGGTCAATGTCGCGCTCCATGATTTCCATGTTAAGCCCTGCGGGCCTGCCTCCCCCAAGGGAAATTACGGCAGCGCCCACCATTTTCCTGCAAACGGCATGCATCCTCTGCGTCACCTTGCCCATGGGAAGCTCTGCCGGGTTGAGCACGTCCTTCACAGAAATCATGTTCTCGGTCTCTTCGACCACTTCCTGGCCGACTGTTGATGACGTGTACTCTGAAACAAGCTCCAACGCGGAATCGAATTGCCCTGGCGCAGGGATGACGTCTATGCGCTGGCAGCCGGCTATATAGGCAGCAACCATCTTGCGGAACAGGACGCTTTTCTTCTCCTTGCCGGAAACCCGCAAAATCATTGGCGCCGCACTCTTTTCCGGAGTGGCGCGCGCAAGGATGGTGAGGCTGCCATCGCTGTTCTGCCCAACTGAAACAGGCGCGTTCTTCCTTATGCCCTGCGCCTTCACCCAGCCTGATGGCAGGCTGACCACGAACGACGAGTTCCCCGATTTCTGTACTTTCCTCATTTCCATGCTCCCGCCTCCAATCCAAAATCCAGCGGCAACCGTTGCCCTTCTGGCAATGTTGCGCCATTCACCATTCAAGTATATACTATACGTTCTGAATATTGATTAGATATATATAAAAACCAGCCATATGTTTAGCGTGGAAGATGAACACCTGGCAAAAAAGGGCGAGCCAAGACGCGGCCAGGCAAGATTCCATCCTCCAATTGAAACATTAGTTGACGGGGGCGCGGGAAACCCAATGCCTTCAGGCGTTGGATGAAAGCGCCCCATTCTCTCTTATTTTTTGCATGAAAAACAGCTCCTAGCGGCGGCGCGCGGCGCTGGCGCG
>Ga0172381_10002704_pt1 | contig 19313 bp, 46 predicted proteins | sample Leawel6488metaG_FD_119754 | JGI IMG/M metagenome (GOLD analysis project Ga0172381, IMG submission 119754) | Leachate microbial communities from a municipal landfill in Southern Ontario, Canada - Leachate well 64-88 metaG | ecosystem: Engineered > Solid waste > Landfill > Unclassified | place...
CGCCGTCGCCGTCGCCGATTCCCGAGACCTGTCTTTACCACTCAGCCAATTGTCTGCCCAAGTATTCCAAGCCTGGTCTTTGCAAACTTGCTTGGCACAGATGATCGCAATCTTAATCCGATTCTCAGTACTGATCTCGGGTAAGCTAATCCGACGAAGTGTAGTTGCCTTGGTGCAACCCACTTTGAGCCCATGATCATTCTTGATTACTTCGCCCTCGCCTTCCCACAGATGCATGGTCTTTGGATCAAAATCTCCATGAATCGAATTCAGAAACACTGCCAAGAGAGGGTCTAAATACCAGTGAGTGAATCCCGGCCCACAAAGCTCGCCTTTGCCATCAGTCTCATGTGTAATATTCTCGCCCCATTGGCAAGAATTGTGTGTCTGATCATTTTTGTCTGTCAGTTTATAGAGTTTCATTTTAGTTTTCCTGAATCAGTCTCAATAATTCTTCAGCCTCTGGTGTAATCCAGCCAACATATGCTGGTTGTTCTCCATTGTGTTCCCAAGTCTTGTTTTCAGCTTCCATGAACATAGTCTGTTGATTCACAACAGCTGACAATCCGATAACTCTGACTAGATCATTGATCGTGGATACTATCTCCAATTGATTAGTATCTACAATCTCAAGTCTATTGTCCTTAAGCAAGATCATGGCTGCTCCCTCAGGAGTCAAGCCAACGAACCTTACTTCCTGAGAATAACCGTCAACGGTCCAAGTAGTTTTCATCTTTGCAAATAGTCCAATTCTTCTTGATGTCTACGTTTAATTTCTCTAACTTTTTCCTCTAATCCAGCTTTAGCATCCAAGTTGTTCCAAACATCAATTCCTACTAGTATCTTGTCTCCAGTCAATTGGTATAAATCGATGTCAACAACTGGTGTATCTCCCCGAGACTTGCCATGGTCCTCCCAATACTTTTTGCAAACTTCAATAGCTTGTCCACAATTCTCAGCATCAAAGACTCTGAAGTCTTTATTACAAGCTATTGTGTAATCGCAACCTTCACCTCGACCTTTAAATAATGCTACAAATTTCATGGTCTACCAGTCTCCTAGATCATCAATCCTATTCATTACTCTTTGAAATAATTCAGGAGCAAGTTCCTTAGATAAGATACCTATGATATTTAGTTCCCGATTCGTGATCTGAGCACTCGGATCTCCACTGAATTTAATTTCCTTTGTATCTTCTTCTCTTCGGCTCTTGACTCCTAAACTCTCAGAGTTTCCATAACAGATTGGCTCATCGAGATCAATCATACCAGCAGCCAATACCTTACGGCCATCTGCTACATCCTTGTGATTCTCAGCCGTTCCGAAGATTCGGAATCCATTCTCAAAGATGATATATTTAAATGTTCTCATCAAAGATCACCGGTATTAGTTGTCTGAATTGCTCAAGCAAAGGACACATGATCTCGCGCATCTGAGGATGGGCACGATCACTTGTCCTAAGCTTGAAGACGTGTCGCCACTCACGGAAATTTGCTGTCATCACTAATTCAGTCTTTAGACTGTTCGGAAGCACTGATCGTGCCTGCTCAGGCTTCCAACCTTGAAGTCTTAGTGCTTTATATGCATCCTCTGCACTAATCATAGCGTGCATCCACTCATTGGTAGCAACTAAATACTCCCCAGGTTCAATGGAAACCCAAGGTGGAATCACAAATGTTACTTGACTCTTATTATAGTCACAATAACGCGTACTTTCTTGACTATATGAGGCAAGACGATGACGCACGATTTCGTGACTCACGCCTCGATCACAGATAATTCGAACCGTGGCACTAGCATGTTCAAGTACAGATTCATGACCAAGATTTATAATTTTCTCCGCAAACTTGAGGTTAGACTCTTTAGTTATCTTATCCTCACTTTTGTAACATACCCTTCCAGCCAATTCGATGAGATTCAATGAGAAGACCGATACTGCAAGGACTTTAGAACTGGGTTTGATTAAGATCATGGCTTGGACTCCCAATCTATATCAAATTGATAATGACGCTGGTCTTGTTTAAGTTGCTTCTCGATTCTTTTAATCAATTTAATAGAAAGTTTGCCATCTTTCCTATGCTCCTTGATAACGGAAATCAGAAGGTCATCTCGAATTGCTACTGCATTAGACCAGTCTTGTCCATACATCTTAGATAGTCCTTATTCTAGTATCATTTCATTGCTCCCAGAATCTTGTAAATCGCCCAATATTCAGGATTCATGAATCCTGCGTAGATCAAAGGCAACTCAATAAACACTAAACAAGTAACTAATACTAAGAAAAATCCCCAAAGACACTTGCAAACAAAGACCGAAAATCTCATATCATAATAATCAGGATCAGGCATCTTATATTTCCAGATCAGTCTATATGTAACACAGAAGATATCAATTAGAACCAAGATAAATATAACAGCTAGCATAGAATCGATGTATGCCTGTTTCAGTAGGCATTCCCAAAGAATCTCGACACCCACTCCAAGTTTTTGTGCAAGCAGATTCAGTGTTTCATTAATCATTTCAGATTCTCCTTGATAATCTTCAGCAAATCAATATCTTTTACCTCCACCATCCTCGCCGCCCACGCCGCCTCCGCCTCCGACCACGCCGCCCCCGCCGCCGCCGCCCACGCCGCCCACGCCGCCCACGCCGCCGCCGACGCCGACGCCCACGCCGCCGCCGCCGCCGACGCCGACGCCGCCGCCGCCGCCGCCGACGCCGACGCCGCCGCCGCCGACGCCGACGCCGCCGCCGCCGACGCCGACGCCGCCGCCGCCGCCGCCGCCGATTTCCGAGTCCTGTCTTTACCACTCAGCCAATTGTCTGCCCAAGCATTCCAGGCCTGCTCTTTGCAAACTTGCTTGGCACAAAGGATTGCAATCTTAATCCGATTCTCAGTACTGATCTCGGGCAAGCTAATCCGACGAAGTGTAGTTGCCTTGGTGCAACCTACTTTCAACCCGTGATCATTCTTGATTACCTCGCCCTCACCTTCCCACAGATGCATGGTCTTTGGATCAAAATCTCCATGAATTGGATTCAGAAACACAGCTAAAAGAGGGTCAAGATACCAATGTGTGAATCCCGGCCCACAAAGCTTGCCCTCGCCACTCGTCTCATGTGTAATATTCTCGCCCCATTGGCAAGAATTGTGTGTCTGATCATTTTTGTCTGTCAGTTTATAAAGTTTCATTTCACCTTTCTCCAACTTCCATTAGCTTAATTGTTCCTGGTTTGGGCTTCATACACTGATTACTGATAAGTCTATATTCAAATACTATTGGCAAGACTTTCTTTTCCCTTCTTGAATCCAGCAATCTTGGCTCTACCTGTTGCCGAATTGATTCCTTTGGCTACTTCTGTTAATACCATACGACATTGGAAACACACTTCAATTCCTTCAGAACCAAAGACATACAGTTGCAAGTGTACCATTTCTTTTGATTATGTGTGGCATAGTGTGCACTCATTCATCGCATATACCTCGCTTCTTGTGGCACGCCATCTTCACTAGTATCATTGAACTTATAACTCACTTCACTATTCATTGGGAAAGCAACAGCTGTTACTCCTTCTCGAACTGATTTTTTGCATTCGTTAGGTTCACATGTAGAGTCACTAAGTCTACGTTCCTGGTCAGTGAACCCTGAAAGTTCAAGAATCACTGATTTCGGATCATATCCTTCAATATCGACAATGGTCTCAATGACCAAAGCCCCCATCATTCCATAGAATTTACCTTTCCCATAAGTATAACCAATTACCTTTCCCTTGCCAATTTGCCATGGCTTTGCTTTCAAGAGCCTATGACTACGGCAGCATTCGTAACCTACATCAGGACTCCTGAGCATATAGCCTTCAATACCCTGATTCACACAAGCATCAGGCAAAAGCATCTTCTCAATCAGTGGGTAGGCATCAAACTTAGACCAAGGAAGCCTAACTTGATCCACAATCTTAATAAGATTATGCTCATGAAGTTTTTCCTTCATGAGATCAACCTTAGCCCAGAACGGGGTGTTTGGCTTTGGTGAATACCCTATTTTCTGACTCTCTAGTGGTCCAAGCAAAGCTTGTTTACCCCAAGGAAGCATACTTCCATCAAACATCATTTCGTATGCGGGTGTCTCAAAGACCATGTATTTTACTGGTCCCCAGTTTAGATTATCAAGATCCTTGACAATCTTCATCAGAGACTGGCGCTGTCGTCTCCCGATCCAAAGTTCTCCATCCAATGGCATTTGTGGCATAGTATCGAGCCACCAATCGGGAGCATGAAGTACATTGCCCAATCGGGACCAGAGTCCTGTACAAACTTGATAATCTTTATACCGTTCATCCTTGTCTGTATTTGCCCATGGGATATCAATCTTCTTGAGACCACGGGAGATTCCACCGTCCCAATATGCACGCATCCCATTTAACTTCTCAGAACAAAACCAACCACCAATGGGGTCATCAGTGAACTTATGAGCGAGCATCAGGAATTCACGTTTCATATCGTACCGCCTATCTTTGATTCAAGTTTCTTGACTCTCGATTCCAGGTTCGAGATAATATCTTCTGGAGTCTTAGAATCTCGATTCTTAAGCAGTCTATCAATAGTCTGTTTCAGAGTTAGCCCATAGGCATGCTGTTTATGAGACTTGACAAAGACACTAAAGAAATGTTCTTTAACACCTCCTATAAATCTTGTAGTTTCCTGAATAAGTATTCCTGTATATTCAGGAGCAAATTTATTAATTACTTTAATGGCTTGATCAGTTGTCATACTAAGTCTCCAACTAGCAATAGAAGATTTGCAACTTGATAACCACGGTCAGTTAATTTCCAATCAGTCTTAGTTGAGTCAATTAGTCCCTTTCTCAGAAGTATTTGTAAATCTCTTTCCAATGTGCCCAAATGTCTATCTTTACTAAATCCTTGGCAGATATCAAGCAACAAGACTATTTGATTTGTAGTCATACTAGTTACTTACCTCCTCAATAGCAATTTCGGCTTTAGCTAACTCATCTCCTACACTGAAATATGGCATACCACCAGGGAGAATATTCCACATATCTCTTGGTAACAAGATCTTTGCATACTTGATAGCAATGCCAAGAACGAGTAATTGTTCAATATTGATATGTTCACCCCATTGTCTACCTAACCTGTCTACACAGGCATTAAGAAAACTCCAACCACCACCCTTATCCTTCTGGAAATCCTCTGGCAAATCATTGAGCATTGATATGATGTCTTCTCGATGATTTGACAACCTACCAGGATGAAATTTAAAGTTAGTTATTACTCCTTCAACAAACACTGCTTGAGACTTATCCTCATCTTCAGTGAACAAACAGTCTCTGAGCACATCCTCAACATTCTTACTTGTAAGAACCATGACCTTGTCCTTTCGATAACTCGTTTCTCAGTCCTTCGTTGATATACCTAATCATGATAACTGACAATGATTCAGTTAATACTTTATTGATTTTCTGTGCCACTTCGTCAGTAGTCATACGATCATCAATATCAATCTTGACTTGATGATCATGTCCATTTAATGAGAATCGACAAACTAATATAGCACCCTGTATTTCAGGCCGATCAAATAGGTGCCAAGTACATTCGAATCCATTATCCTTAGTTCTGAAACAAGCAAGCAACTCACTTGTTACCTTTTCCTTTAACTCTTTATAAATCCTAATAGAATCATCTGTTGGAGCCTTTATTTCTGTGATTGTCTGAGGATAAGGTGCAGCTTGTTTCGTGACATATGTATCAAACATGAAATTGATTCCTTATTCCACTTTCTAGAGAAGTAATTGTATTTACATTATACAGATAGTTCCAAGGTCTAGGCAACAAGATGCAATTTCCATCATTCTGCTGCCACTGAACACACTCTAGTTCTGAATCATCAATAAGCAAAGTATCTTTATTTACTAAGATACTTTTCATATCGGTCAGAATCAATGGAAATCCAGCGAATTGGCTAGTTTGCCACCAAAGCCATTTACCTGCTGCGCTTGTTTCATTATAAGGCTTAGAGCAAAGAATCACTTTAACATCATAATCACAGATGATATTCATGATTCTCTTAGCATCTAGTGTCATTGGCAACGTAGCCCAGTCATGGATACTCATATCCCTAAGGCAGTTTGTTCCAAGTGTTTTTTCAATATTGTATTCACCCTTGGGCCAATGGAAACTAGTGATACCCTGTTTGTTCAAGATTCCTTGAACAAGGTCTACAATAACACCATCTAAATCAACGTAGATTGTTTTCATTTGGTACCTCGGGCAAGGGCATCCAGTGAGTAACTATATCTACTATGAAGCTAAAGATATAAAATTGTCCTTCTTTGTATCTTGCAGTCAGAACAGATTCTTTGTTTTTATAGTCACAGGTAAGCACATAGGTGCCTTCTTCTGGCATTTTGTCGTTTACTGATATCCATTTAGTCATTTCAGGTTCTCCTAAGCTAATATATTATTCAATCTTTACGCCGCATGGCGAACCATCGGGCTGTTCGTAGTCCTGTAGCAGGAACTCAAGCGCATAGGTTCGATTATCGAACGCCGCATTTTTCCCCGCTGACGTGATCAAATGCACAATCTATGTGCCTTTGTTGCCCTTGCACCTGATCGCTTTGCCTACCGCCTCCGCTGCCGTCCATGGCCGGTACTTCGGCTCGGGCTTGTCCATCGAACGCTGCCATGTATCAATGGATTCTCTCGTCATGTTGTACTGTGCCATCAGAAATTCCAAACGCTCTGTGTCATCTTTATTTGGCTCTACCAACCTTCGTAGTTGTTTTCAATATTATATAATGAGAGACGATTGCATTGATCTGCTATATTGATAAGCCCGTCTCTCAGTTGTTGATTTGTGTTTGACATTTCTTTATTCCTTTGATTGGTGCCCAGAATGGGAGTCGAACCCATACGAGTTTCCTCGACAGATTTTAAGTCTGTTGCGTCTGCCATTCCGCCACCTGGGCATTGATTAATTAAACACGACTTTTCAGATACTGATCAAGACATTCCTGATATGTTGTACCACGATAGTAACGATTGCCCTTAGCAACCCAAAGTGAATAATCTTTGTGATTATTTCTTGGTGTTCCTTCATGGGACCAATATGTTGTTTCCACACAAACTGACACTTCAGATTCTCGCTTCAAGACCTCTGCGATTACTTGTTTTGCTGTCATGGCTTAAGTCCTTTTAAGTTGTAATATAATCTAAATGCACTATTCCAGAGATTGTTTGCTTTTGTTTTATCATTTACTTGATGGATTTCGTACCCAAAGTAATTCTGTATAATTACTTTTGCTTGAAAATCAGATACTAATTGTATATGAATTTGTTCATTGACATCTATACCTTTATTCCAGATAAGTACTGATTTTATATGCCTGTCAACTTGATAATCTAAACAGCTTACGAAGCCAATTCTAAGTAGGTATAGGTATATATTATTATTATATTGAGTGAAAAAATCCCAATCAGCATTGACTTTTCTAAGATAACGGTGGCTACCAGTAAGTTCAAAAGGAGCCTTATATTCTTGAAGTTTTTGTATTATTTTACCAAAGGGTGAGCCAATTACTTCAATATGCACAGTAAACATGTTCAGGCTCCCAATCTAAATGCTTCATGATTCTTGTTGACTATCTTTCCTTCACGTTCCTGCTTCTCGACAATCGCATCTCGAACCCAGTTGAATGTCTCTATGTCTGCTTGGAATCCTTCTACGTTTTTTCCACAGAAACAGTCACATGGATTATTAGCCATAGGATCAATACCCATCCAGGCTAAGTTAATAAGCCTACATGCGTTTTTGATTGCTTGATGCTTTGTCATAATAGTTTCCCTTGTTTATCTTCTCGATTCATGCACATCTGCTCAAAGATTGCTGATTCCCATCCCCGATACGAGTGCCAAGCTACTCCACCTTTGGGACCAAAGACTTCAAGCTGGACACAAGGTATACCTGCCAATTTATCCCGAATCATGTATCCTGCATCTCGTGCCGAAGTACTGATCACCCAAGTGATCCCCTTTAACATATCCTCAGGACACTGTGTATAGCTTGCTTTTTCTCCATATTCGATTTTGACTGGAAACTTCCAGCACTTCTTTCCTTTATAATCATTTATCCGTTTTGCTTGCATTTTAGTTCCATTATCTTGGGTATAGTCTATCATCATTACGGATTAAACAGTCATAGTCATCCCAAGACATTTCCAAATCATCCTTTTCAACATCTTGAAAAAGCAAAGTTTGTGTATCAGCAAACTTGTCCCATTTATTTGTTATACCCTCAGTTACCCGATGCCAACCTATTGGTATCTTTACATGTCTACCTTTTGGTCCGACTTTAATTGTTTGCATGATTTCAAGCTCCTTTTGATAATTTTCAGCAAATCAATATCTTTTACCGCCGACGCCCTCGTCGCCGCCGCCGACGCCCTCGCCGCTGCCGTCGCCGCCCTCGCCGCTGCCGTCGCCGCTGCCTCCGCCGCCGTCGCCTTCGCCGCCGCCGCCGCCGCCGCCTCCGCCGCCCTCGCCGACGCCCTCGCCGCTGCCTCCGCCGCTGCCTCCGCCGCCGCTGCCTCCGCCGCTGCCGCCGCCGCTGCCTCCGCCGCCGCTGCCTCCGCCGCCGCCGCCTCCGCCGCCGACGCCGCCGACGCCGACGCCGCCCACGCCGCCGACGCCGACGCCGCCCACGCCGCTGCCTCCGCCGCCACCCACGTCGCCGCCGTCGCCGATTTCCGAGTCCTGTCTTTACCACTCAGCCAATTGTCTGCCCAAGTATTCCAAGCCTGCTCTTTGCAAACTTGCTTGGCACAGATGATTGCAATCTTAATCCGATTCTCAATACTGATCTCAGGCAAGCTAATTCGACGAAGTGTAGTTGCCTTGGTGCAACCTACTTTCAACCCGTGATCATTCTTGATTACCTCGCCCTTACCTTCCCACAGATGCATGGTCTTTGGATCAAACTTTCCATGAATTGGATTCAGAAACACAGCCAAGAGAGGGTCCAAATACCAGTGTGTGAATCCCGGCCCACAAAGATCGCTCTCGCCACTCGTCTCATGTGTAATGTTCTCGCCCCATTGGCAAGAATTATATGTCTGATCATTGCCATCTGTCAGTTTATAGAGTTTCATTGTTTCAAGCTCCTATAGATTGCACATCCCTCAGTATAACCAAGTTCCTTGAGCTTCTGATACATAAGGATATCAGCTTGCCAACGTCGATGATCAAGAGGTTCTGGAATCTTTGATATCATTTCCATGTCTCTTGTGAACCTAGCCACATCTGCCAGTTTAGTACAGCAGGGGCAAATCGATTGGTCATTGAGTTCACAACCATTAGCTAAAGGAGCATGACCACATTCCTTACTGGAACCATGGCATCCACACCTAAGACATGCGGCCCACTTAACTTCAGATTCCCGTGATTGGTTCTTCTGTACCCAGGCTTGATGCAATTCGTGTAATGTCTGCATACTCTAAGTCTCCTGTGTCTTGATATTTCTTCCGTAGTTCCCGAATCATTTCTCGTTGTTCCTGAGTGAAACAGTGACTGGCTGCTTGATCAAGGTGGCCAATAACTAGAATCCGATCCTCAGGATACCCATTTCTTGTCTCTTCATATAATACGTAAGCTGAACCGAGATGCTTAAATACACATTCATTACATTCTCGTTTGTGGTTCATTAGGTTATTTACCTTCTAACAATTTGGTTTGATCCTCCCAGTATTTATAATTTATGGGACCTACTTTAATTACGTTCATAACCCTAAGTTCAAATGTAAGTCGATCAATAGCTTCAATAAGCATAGACATAGGTTCATCTATTTTAACACCCATACTTTTTTCTAGTTCTCTATTGTTCATTTCAGATTCTCCTTGATAATCTTCAGCAGATCAATAGCTTTTGCCTCCGCTGCCCACGCCGCCCACGCCGCTGCCCACGCCGCCCACGCCGCCGCCGACGCCGACGCCCACGCCGCCGCCGCCGCCGACGCCGCCGCCGCCGCCGCCGCCGACGCCGACGCCGCCGCCGACGCCGCCGTCGCCGATTTCCGAGTCCTGTCTTTACCACTCAGCCAATTGTCTGCCCAAGTATTCCAAGCCTGCTCTTTGCAAACTTGCTTGGTACAAAGGATTGCAATCTTAATCCGATTCTCAGTACTAATCTCGGGCAAGCTAATCCGACGAAGTGTAGTTGCCTTGGTGCAACCCACTTTGAGCCCATGATCATTCTTGACTATTTCTCCCTTGCCTTCCCACAGATGCATGGTCTTTGGATCAAAATCTCCATGAATTGGATTCAGAAACACTGCTAAAAGAGGGTCAAGATACCAGTGAGTGAATCCCGGCCCACAAAATTTGCCTTCACCACTCGTCTCATGTGTAATATTCTCGCCCCATTGGCAAGAATTTTGTGTCTGATCATTTTCGTCTGTCAGCTTATAAAGTTTCATTTTAGTCTTCCTTCAGCATTTTAATAATATCAGTTTCACTCTGATTTCTTTTCATGCTACCTTCCTCATAGAGGACGAAAGCCGATCCCAAATATTTGATAACACATTTATTAGACCGTATCTTACTTTCCTTTTTTGTTTACCTGATTCATAGCAACTACAACACAGTGATTTCCCATTTCCTTCACCTTCGGTGATGCCACCACAAACAAACACCTTTTCATGTTATCTCCTCCCTATCGCTACGTCGTTTTCGTGCATGTCGTGGTCGAAACTTAAATAGCATGATGAACTTGTCTTGGATTCCACGGAATATTTTGCTAACCAATGGAAAGGTATAGCCAGTCAGGTCAGAAATCTCTTGATAAGTATAGCCCATTAGTTTCAATTGAAGAACCTTAATATCCCGCTCATTGAGACCCATCTCAATATATGTACCTTGAAGATCAGACTCTACAAAGTCTCGATGTTCAAGTAGATGGTCAATATCGGTCTCGAATCCAGATGGCAAGATGGTAATTGGCGTAAGTCTAGGAAAGTCTTTAAGTCCCTTACGCACTGTGGCTCTGCCAATGGGTACAAGATGATCATGATTGACAAAATCAAGTATTGCACCCTTGATACAAACTACTAGATAGGGTGTAATATTGTTGTCTCTCAAGATTGGAGTATCTGTTCCGGCTGCCTCATAAATTCGATTTATGGATGCAACAAGTCCTTCCAATCCTGCTGAGAGACATTCCCCACTTCGATACCCAAACTGCAAAGTAGTTTGTCCTGCGAAGTGTGCAGTTAAGGGTATATGATGCAGAATCAATGGCTTCATAGCCGACTCATTATGCTCTCGCAATAGAGATGTCAATCGGTATAGTTCTTCTTCTGAGAGCATGTCAACATGTAAATATTTCTTGAGTTCTATCATCGTGCTAATTCCCAATTTGAGTTGATGTTAGGATTCAATTTGCATCTTGATTTGGCTACGACCTTACCTCCATTCTCTTTCATGAAGTCTTATATTCCCATCCAGAAACAATCTTAGTTCCTCGAATCACATACCACTTGTAGTCTGGATTGTTAATCATACCCAGTTTTCATCCTTATTGGGATCTAATTGATCACAGAGAAGCCTGTGTGCAAACACATCAACCTTATAATTCTCTGACTTGGTAAATGCAATCCAATCTGCATCTTCTTTGTATGCATACCCTCCGAGAATCTTGATTTCGCCATTGTGATTTCGCACTACATACCATTCAAATCTTGGGTTGTTCTTCATGATTTCCGAATCCTCCTTTGCATAATCAAATCAACCTCTATACTGTAGAATGCCCTACTAACCTAATATACACGCTAGCAAACGACATTTCCACCTATTTTGAAAATATATTTTTGGCTTGATTTGATTACTATTCCATCTTCCTAATCAGAAAAAACATAGTCAGGTTATCATATACATCTGACAGGGATTTCATAATCCCATTTGGATCAAGTACGTATGTACCATTCCAAGCCAATGCATGATTCCCTGTTACAAGAAGAGCATCTGTATTAGCCAATAGCTCATGTACATGTGTGTATGTTAATTTAATTGGAATCTGTGCACCCGTGTACGGTAGCGTAGGCGAGAGAAAGATTTCTTTGTAATAACAGATCATTGCCAATTTCATGCTATAGGCTATGTCAATCAATTCAAGAATATGGTAATTGCGATAACAGTGTGGCTCAGGAAGTTCAGGCCAAACTTTCTCATTACCCTTATTCCCGAGTCTCGCTTCTAGTTCCTCTACACTTAGGCCAAGAAGCATGGACATGGAATATACAAGACAATTGTGTTCACCGGCTTTCTGAATCAAGTGTTTCAATTTCTTTTTCTCCAATTAATTCTGATCGGCCATAAATAGAACCATCGAGATTCTTAATATATCGACAAGTATGTATCTCAGTTACCATAGTAACTTCCTTACTTAGTCGATCCTTGAAGAATCTTGAACCACAGACTAAGCATTCATAGACTTGGCGAATCATATTCCAAGCTTTTTCTTCAGTCTCTTGTATTCTTGCAAGTCTTCATTTCTTTCTCTCTTATTAAATACTTCTGTAAGACTATTATAGTAGATTGTGACATGCTCCCATAACTTATCAAGTGCCTCTTGCTCTTCTTTATTCTCTTTAAGATATTCAGCATCGATAGTAATAATACTAGTCTCACCGTGATCACTACATATTGATATTGCAATACTAATTGGATGCCATTTCTGAGGAATCATGCAAACCACCTCTCTAATTCCAGATCTCGGAATCTTGATGCTTCGGCAAAGGGTTATATAAATTCTTAGACAATCTCATCAAGACTCTGGTATCTTCAGCACTTTGTGAATAATTTACCAAAGTAGATATGCTGACTCTAAGAGATGGAAACTTTGGTTTCCTACATTTTTCACAAGGATGTGAATAATGATTCTTGCACCCTGGATGTGTACACTTGGTCATTTTATAAAACCCTTAAATGATTCATTCCATTTTTCTTCATCATCAAGTACAGCTAATACTGATTCATATATTTTATTATAGAGACTTGTACACATCTCTGGCTCCCTCTCCTTGATCTTTGACATAATTTTTTCAGTCAAGTGGCCTGCGTTTGTGTCGGGTGTATTCATATTGTCTTTAGCCTTCTGATTGACTCCTCAACAGTATTATATCTCATACCAGTCAAAGGAAGTTCGCTAAGAAGATGGAGTTCTAACGCCTTAGCAAGTTGAATATTGGTCAACTTACTAAGTCGTTGACTAATCTCAGCATCTCTGAGAAAGGATTGCATAATCCTCGAATCTCGTATCAGGTTTGCAATTTTAAGATTCTTTTTTGTCATTAGCCTTATCCAGTGTTCTTGGCGGCACAAGGTATGGGAATTTACTCGGCTGTGCTTGTAAATCTCGCAAATTAGTTGCAAGATTAAATGCAAGCAGACAGCTTTCAATATAAGCTGCTAACACATAGTCGGGTGTATTAGACTCATTCTCCTTGGAATACCTATTTAGGAGACTCGTCAGTTCCGCAGTGAATTGGTTCATCTTTCTTTTCCTTAGTATCCACCAGCTCCTGACCTTCCATCATCGATTCGGGAATCTCGATCCATTTGGTTGCTACTTCTTTCAAGTCACGTGAGATTCCACAAGCAAGTACCACGAATGTAATACCTCTATTCGTTGCCCACTTAACAACAGGTGTCAAGTCCGAGTCTGCACTGCCAAGGAAAATTGTATCGACACCGACACCTAAACAAATTTGCACAACATCCATTGCAATTCCAACATCCCAATCAGCCTTACGCTTAACTGAGAGTCCACCATCTGGTCCTTCAAATGTCTTAGGACACTTGTATTTTGCTTGGAATCCAAGATGCTCAAGAACAGAAATGAACTTCCTAGCTTCTTCCTTAATCTGAGCACCATAAGCGATTGCCTGGGAAACTTCGCCATATTCCTTAATAAAATCAAGATACGCCCGATAATTCAGTTTTGCCTTGTACTTTTGATTACAGCAATAGTACAAGTTACTAACATCCATGAACACGCCAATTCGCTTACTCATAAATCACCTCATAGGTTTCTTCAAACACATCAGGCTTGCATGGGTATATTTCACCTTTGATACCCTTAATGATCCAATCACCTGGCATTGCCCTCATTGATCCTTCTAATGTATATATTACAAGTGCTATTCGACCTTTGCACATTTTATCGAACCAAACTTCACCAGATTTAATAGCCTTGACAATCCATTCTGGATCTTCAGTCTGATTCTCGTCACCTGTCCACTGAAATGCCTCAACAACAACTGGTTTCTTTTTATATCTCATGATCTTTTATTCCAAAGTTCAGTTGCTTCGACGTCTGGATTGAAACCAGTATCTAGTCTGATTTTAACATGTGGCCCTTTGGCAGAGCATTTATAACAAACGATTCGGTACCCTGTTTCATAACCAATACCTCCGTCTAATTCTAAGTTCAATCCTAATTTACTCCCACAGAAGGGACAAGGTTTCTTTTCCATATTACCCTCTCATGATACTCAGATACCAGTACCAGTTATACTTGCTAAAGAGCTTCTTATACTCTTCCTCAGTAGCTGCAACAAGTACCCAGACACCTGAGCCATTTGCACAGATTTTGGGGAAATCAATTAACTGTGCTCCAGTGAATGAATAGGCCAATGGGTTCTTGACCTCTATCCAACGCTGCCCATAACTAGAGTGACATGCAAAGAGATCTGGGAATCCACTTTGATACATGTTACCATGTGTGGGCTTCACAAACCATCCACGCATCTGGAGAAAGGCAATGATTTCCCGTTGTATCTTATCCTCTGGACCAGACTTTGGTTTTGTGTAGAATGCTTTCATACCATTGGTTGTAAGCCTCCATTAAAATGAAGATAAATGTTCATTTCTCAGGTTCCTGTGACATTGTTCTTAGTTCTGCCATCATCAACAGGATCAGGGCTTTTCGGGGATTCTTCTCCGTTAGGAACTCGATAGCTCGTAGCCGCAGATACTCGGGTGTCGCAATTTTGAATACTTCCTTGAACACTGGGTCCGTCAGTGCCTCGTTTGTCAAGATTCTGAGAAACTTGTTCACTTCGGATTGCTTTTCGTAGGGTTGCAATTTCTTCATGTGTCACCAATCCTTTTCGAATCAGGAGTTCAGTTGCCAAGATACAGTCGCCCATAACCCTATAAAGTGTACCAATTTTTTCTTCATGAGCCTTAAGAGCCAATGAATGTAGGTTAGCTAGCTCTCTTGGTCCCTTTTTCAGTTGATTACCCATCGAATCTTGTCTCCTTCTTTTGTATACTTAATATTAGCCAGATCAAAGATTTCTGCAGTAGTATTGGGCAAGGTATCCAGTTTCTTACCAGTTAGTGCCCAAAGTAGACCAATGACCACTCCTTCGTTTCGATTGATATTGAATGAATTACAGCTTCCTGCAATATGTTCTACCCTGTTGATTATTGCCTCTTGTAGTTCTATCTTAGAAATCATGATTAGTTCCTATAGGTTCCTCGTCCTCGTCCTCGTCCAGCAATTCTTCCTCTTCTTTTTTCTTCTGTTTCCAGATTCTGGCAGATCTAGCAAGTTTTCTTGAGATGTCCACGTCGCATTTCCTTAAGAATCTGTGTTATAGCTTTTGGCTTAAAAAGATCCGGCCTAGTCAAACTCATTAGTGCCCTTTCCAGCAACTCAGCACGCTCCTTGATTAGTTTGACTTCTCTATGATCCTTAAAGTCGGTCTTGAAAGCATCATAAAACTTCCAGATGTCCTCTGACAATAGTTTCCTAATAGAGTACACTGCTAAATATTCATTTTCAAAAATAGCTTTTAGCCATTTTTCTCCTTCATCAACAACACTCTTAGGCAATCGATTCAATACTCTCTTATCTGGCAACTCAGGTCTATTGATATCGACTCGTTTACACATTTCCTCAATAATCAAGTACATACCCTCAAGTGTATGTTTCTTTTTTCTCATTTCTTTCTCTCCAATATGATTGCATTGATTAACGCTGGCACAGATAGTCTACACCAATTTGATATACCTAATTCTTTAGCAACCTCCTTTAGTTGTTGACTACTCATTTCCTCTAGTTCAATAACTGGATTCGTGTTCATCCAGTCTTTCACAAATAAAGCATCGCGGCATTCTAGGTCTTTTAAAAGATTCTCCTTGTCTTGTTCTGTTGAATAATTCCAGATTCTACGAAACTTTACTGTGTTCAATACTGTTAATAGGCTTCTTCGCTTATTTACTTCCTTTACTATAGTCTGCTTGACTAATTCTATTTGTCTGCCCATGTAGCATTACCTTCTTTCCACTCCATTTTCAGAAGAGGAATTATCGATTGGTTTTCTTTGATAAAATCATCTACAATCTTCTTAGTGCTGATAGTCTTGAGCCGAGGACACTGAATCTCATCATGTGAATTCATTGGTTGTACATACCAAGGATTAACACCCTTTGGCTGTACTTCCCAGATCTTACACTGAAGCCCCTTAGTAAGTTGTCAACCAGTACTTTGAATCACATGATTACCAGCAGCTCGCATATTAGCAGCCTGCAATGCAAATGCTGCTCCGAATAATGCTGATTGTAAAGCACCACAAGCTGTTTGAACACGATCACGGCGAATGACATTAATCTTAATCTTTTTCCATGTATCTGGCGGTTTCTCACCCAAATGAAATAATGTTTTGCAAATCAAGTTCTCAAGAGTAAAATAGCGTCTGAATCCTAGCATACTTTCAATATAGTCATGAGGCTCAGCCCAGATAACTTTAGAACCTATACCACCGGGCTGACGCATAGAACAAAACATGTCCATATAACGTTGGCGTTCCTTAGCAAAGACTTTATATCTAGTCAAAAGTCGATTGAATCCAGCCTCTGCTTGCTCTTTACTGATACCTACACGATTCATGAGTGTATGCACTTCACCCATATAAAACAAAGCAAATACCCCGTTCTTGGATTTTGTGTACAAATCACGTTCAGGTTCACTAGCACCCTTAGTAGCTAAGATAGCTTCGTATGTCTTGTCAAAGAAGAATGTACCAAATATTCCGTGAATCTTCTTTGTAACCTTGCCAGTAAACTCACACTCCTTGCAACCAATTCCCTTGCAATCAAAACAGGTATGAAGTTCAGTTATATCCTGATGTAACACTGGATCTTTGTATGCACCGTCTGTGATAGTTACTTCAAAACCATCAAAATCACCACCATCCAAAACGTAATCAGGGCTATCAGCCAAAGTAAAACATTTTCGTACACGTTTTGCTCTTTTAATTCCCTGTGGATTAAGTCCTCCGATTCCTGACATCCTGCTAGACAAAGTACCAATAACGTTATAACCAGCATGAAGGCGTTTAGCCACAATAAGTTTGTCATAGAGTTCTACTTCCTTTTTTGCGTGACGAGCATCGAGAATCTCGTTAGCCCTTATTGCTGCCTTATGTTGGATATCAGAATGAACAAGCCCTTCATCACATTTCTTACAACCAATGCCTTGACATTCATCGCAAACTGCATCGACAGTCCATTTACTGATTTTTTCAAGAACTGCGGATTTAGTCGATCTCTTACCACTATGGGTCAGTGCCAATTTCTCTGTCTCATCCATCACCTGTTCCATGTAAGAGATACATGCACGTGATGAATTAAAGTTAAACAGTTTACGTATTTTGACTGCACGAATCACCGCTTCTTTGCGCAAGTCTCTAACAGCTTGGATATTAACTGAGAATCCATGCCAACGACTCGCGCCTACCATGCAAGTTAGAATCGAGTCATTATCATCAAACTCAGGATCACCAAAGAAATGATAAAGACCCCTTGTATACTTCACATCATCAGATGCGTATATTCTTGCTTGTGTATTATATTCCCAATGACTTGCATGATACTTAATAATCTCGGGCCATTTACCACGCCAATTACTTGGACTCACAGGAAGAATGTAGCCTGTCTTTTTGTCGATTACGTCTGCAGTGGCATATGGAGCGTAACCAAACTCTAATGGATACAGTTTCTTAGGTACTTCAACATCAGTAAAGAGTAAGACTTCATCTTTCTCGAATCCAAGAGCATCCATAGCCAAAGCTTTTAGAGCACTACTTGGTGCAAACTTGAGGACAACATGCTTGAAACTTGGATCAACGTCTCCAAATTCATCCAAGATATCTACTACTTGCCAACGTTTCTTAGGATTCTCTTTCTTAGAGAAATAAATATCTTTAATAGGAATCCTTTTATCTAGTTCATCTGCTAAGATGAAGGCAAGAGGCGTGGGGACACGCTTAATCATGATATCTTTGCGACCCATTGTACTTTGATATGGCCCTTTACGGGCATAGCACATAAGGTCACAAACACTAGAAGGCTTTAGGCAAGGACCGAATCTGCCCTTCTCTTCCATTAGGGCATATTCGGTTATGTGTTCAATTGGAATCCAGTCCATGTCTGGAAACTGGATCAATGTAGTATACATCTGACAAATGTGAAACCAATCAAATTCGAGATTGAACACAACAATCGGCTCTTGTAGGAATTTCTCGAAAAGGATTATTGTTTCACGAGCAGAAGCATACCAAGGCGAGTGTAATTGAATCTCCCCATCATCTCTTGCATATTGCACAAGAGTGATGGGGCTATGCAGTCCGCAGCATTCTGTATCGAAGAATATCATTATCACTTTCTTAAGATAGCAACCACGGCACTAACAGTAGCAATAATGGCAACAATTGATATAATCAAGTCAAAAGTTGATGAAGACTGGACTAAAACATTTGTAAATCTATGCCAAAGACCCATATGTAATAGAATATGCATATTAATCTACTTTCGCATAAGGGTCAAAATCATTTCTTCAAGGAACTTGATTCTCCAAACTAGACATGCGATAATAACAGGATAGACAAAGAAGACCATACAGAAGATTAATGTTTTCACCAAATTGCAAGGCCTACAACTACAAGACTCGAGATTCCAAGAAAGACACCGAACTTACCCCCGGTAGTCTTAAAGCTTATTGCTCCTAAGATGATTGCCAAAGGAGCAAAGATGATGGGCAACATAATCCAAGCAAGGATGCCCAGTGCTACTGATACCTTATCCATTAAAGGTTCCCCTCAAATTTGATTTGCTCAGTGGGTTTCGTATAATTCTTACCAAGCTTATCAGCTTCTTCCTTGATAGAGTCAAAGAACTCAAAGTCAGTGATTTCGCCACCAGCCCAAGCCAAGGCTCTTGAATGAAGACCAAGA
>Ga0172381_10002705_pt1 | contig 19312 bp, 19 predicted proteins | sample Leawel6488metaG_FD_119754 | JGI IMG/M metagenome (GOLD analysis project Ga0172381, IMG submission 119754) | Leachate microbial communities from a municipal landfill in Southern Ontario, Canada - Leachate well 64-88 metaG | ecosystem: Engineered > Solid waste > Landfill > Unclassified | place...
TCTGAAATGTAGTCATTCATTTTTAATATGAAGTCAGAAAGGGAACGCATTACTATACCGGAATAGTCCTTTGAAAACCTGCTGTAGCATGTGTACAGCAGTGACGAGTTTTCTATCATATCCAAAGGCATGATACTGTACTGCTGTTTATTACGGTAAATGTACGGTTTCTCCTTTTTGCAGCTCATGAATGCCGTGTCCGTGACAGGGAAGAATCCTCTTGAAAAATATGTCGGCATATATAAAGGAGTCATAGGACACAGGACGATGCCTTTTTCCCTCATGGCTGCCATATATAATCTGAATGTCCTTCCCATCTATCCTCTGCCCTCAAATGCCGGTTCCGTATTTACTCCGGTTATGATGGAGGATGCGACGATCCTGTTTCTTATATTCAGAAACACCGGCCATGACTGCATGGCTGATATCAGCTGACCGTCTTCATATGTGCACGCGGAATAATCCGGTGCGAATCTGTTGTCAAAAAACCAATCAGTAAAGGAATCACTGTCATGAAACGCTTTGATCCAGAGTTTCTTCAGGTTTTCCCAGTCTTTATTTTCACACAATCGAGTTTCTATCATTATCCTTTTTTTACCTCTTTAAAGATTATACCTCAGTAAATGCAAACTGTTAACAAAAATATAGCATATAATCATCAGTATATGGACACGGAGGTATTTATGAAACGTGATGTTTTTGCAATGGGAGAGCTTCTTATCGATTTTATGTCCACAGACAGGGACACTGACCTGCTAAATGCAAAGAGCTTTATAAAAAAAGCGGGAGGCGCACCTCCAAATGCGCTCGCGGCATTATCAAAACTCGGAGGCAATGCGGTCATAGCTTCAAAGGTAGGGAATGATCCGTTCGGTGATTTCCTTGTAAATGAATGCAGAAAATACGGTATGGATACCCGGATGATCATAAAGGATCCAAAATACAGCACTACTCTTGCCTTCGTATCCCTTACAGCGGACGGTGAAAGGGATTTTACATTCGTAAGAGGAGCTGATGAGCATCTGGCATTTAAGGAGCTGGACCAGGATATTATAGGAAAATGCAGGATATTCCATTTCGGAGCTGCTACCGGTCTGCTTGGAGGGGAAACATATGACACATACATGAAAATGCTCGACATTGCCATAAAGAAGGATGCATATATCGTATTCGATCCCAACTACAGGCAGGATTTCTGGAAGGAAAGGGCCTCTGTTTTCAGGAAAAGATGCAGAAGACTGATAGAGGCATCCGACATAGTTAAGGTAAGCGACGAGGAGCTTCGTATAATAACAAAAAAGAAAACTTTAAAAGCCGGAGCCAGAGCGTTGCTGGACATGGGGGCGCGGCTCGTATGTGTAACGCTTGGGAAAAAAGGTGCATTTGCTGCAAGGAAAAATTATCAGAGGATCATTCCCGGTATAAAAGTCAGCTGCATAGATTCCACAGGTGCAGGCGATGCATTCATAGGGGCATTGCTGTACAGGCTCAGCACAGCTGATGATATGGAAAGCATATATAAAGATGATAGGATCCTTGAGGAATATGTAAGGTATGCAAATATAGCCGGTGCGGTATGCTGTACGAGGCTTGGAGCGATGGAAGGGATGCCAACAGCTTCGGATATGGAAATTTACAAGCCATAACAAGTATGATAATATTACTGCAAGGCAGGTTGTATGTTAAAGGAGAACTATGGTAAAAAAGTATACTATGCAGGATATTGCTGATGTTGCAAATGTCTCAAAAACCACAGTTTCATATGTGCTTAATGATAAAAGCAATGCGCGGGTCAGTGAAGAGACCAGGCGTAAGATCCTGCAGATAGCAAATCTGTACCGTTATGTCCCTAATCTTTCCGCTAAATACCTGTGCGGTAATAATAAAAAACTGATCGGTATCATAATCGGTGACAGTTCTTTCAGAAGCTTCATAAACGAGTACAAGATAATTTATTTATTATATGAGATCTTCTCTGCCAACGACTATAAATTGGTCCTTCTGGATAATAAACGGCAGAACAATTATATGGATCTTGCATATGATATGATCCTGGCAATCAATTTGAGCGAAGAGCATATAAAGGAAATAGGAGTAAATACATTTTCTCCTATTATACTTTTCGACAGCATGTTTTCTGATAATCTGTTCTTTAAAATAATAAATGATTACACTTCGGCTGCAAAAAAAGCCATGGCATATTTCAACGACCCGGACAACTGTGCGCTGATATATTGTTTAAGGAACAATAAAGGACTGAACGACCTGATCGGGGGACTCCAGGTAGAACCGAAGATCGCATTCGATGGGCAGAACAGAAAGGAAATAGACGATTTCCTGACTGCCAATAAAGATAAAAATTTCATAGCTATCGGAGATATCGCAGGATTTATTGCCTTGTCTGCCATTAAATATGAAAGACTGGCTGTGATCACATTTTCCCATAACTGTGCATTTCCAGAGGAAGTAAGGCAGATCGTATTTTGTGAACATCTCCTTAAAGAATACGTCAGGATGGTAGTGGAAAAACTGGATGCAAGAGGAGCACAGGAACAGGATCAGCATATTTTCTGGGTAGATCCTGCCTGATCGTTAAAAATTGATAAAATATGTTGACATATATGTTTTCATATGATAATGTGAAACTGCTTAACCGGTTAATCGTACTGCTGATGCGATTTATTTTTTATCATATGCTTAACCGATTAATCATAAGAAAAGGTAACTGAAATGAAAAATATCGATCTGTTGAAACCAAGTGTGTCAAAAATTGCAGATGAAATGAATAGGACTTATTCTGATGCGTTAAAACATATCGGAGGACATGTCACATTCAGGGCGCTTCCTAAAAGCGATATAAAGGAATATATCGATCTTTCAGCTTACCGGTATGATGAATACGATCTGGATAAGTATACTGATGATCTTCTTGGTGGGATCTGCAGAATGATGGAAGCAAGAAGATATGTTGAGGACAACTACATACCTCAGCTGAATATAAACCTTGGTATTGGCGATTATTCTGCATTTGTAACGGGGGAAGTGTATTTTAAAAAGGATACGAGCTGGTCAGTGCCTACAATTACTGATCTGGAGATGTATAAGGATATCCCTCCGATAGGTACTTCCGTATGGTATAAGAAATATATGTACATCCTTGAAAGGATATTGAGCAGGACAAAAGATACTGATATACCTTTCGCACGAGGTTTTTTCTCTCCTTTGGATCTGGCGGAAGCACTGCATGGAGCACGGATATATACAGATTTTTATGATGATCCCGATAAGCTTCATGATTTTCTGGATTTCTGCGCTGAGGCCACGATACATTTTGCAGAAGATATATATTCAATGATCCGTAAGTACAGAAAAAGCCCGACATACGGGACCATGTTCATTGACGGTATCGTCAACATGTCTGAAGACATATCGAGTATGATAAGCCCGGCTCTGTACGATGAATTCTGTGCGCCGCATACTCAGAAAGTTATAGATCATTTCGGCAGCGGCCATATGCACAGCCACAGCTGTGCCATGTATCTGGTCAGACATATCTGTTCTTTGCATAATGTCGCCAATCTCTGGCTGGCGACCGATCCGAACCATCCCAGGCCTTTTGAGAAACTGAACGAACTGATAGAGGATGCTGATGGTACATGCCTGGCAATAGACTGCCAGTCTTTCGAGGAAATAGAGAATAATATAAATACTTTAAGAAAAGGTAATTTTTCGATTTGTCTTCCTGTTGAGACGGTTGAAGAAGCAATAAGGCTCACTGAGAGATTCGGCAAATTGTAATTTAAGGAGACTGCCGTGGTGAAAAGGACTTCGATCATATTATTGGCTGCAGTACTAGCGATCATGTCGGTCGTTTCCCTGATACCTGTAAAAGCAGATGATGATGCTGCAATAATAAGGGTATGGGGATCCGAACTGACACGTGAAAATGATGCGCTCAGAAAGATCGCTATGGAATTCACCGATGAGACCGGTATCGAAGTTATTATTGTAGACAGGCGCAGTTTATTTGATGCGCCTAAGGATCTTGTAAACAATGCCCAGACTCAGGAAAAGCCTGATATAGTCTTGATGCAGCATGCGGACATCGGTGATCTTGCCGTAAACGGTTTCCTGATGGAGCTGGAGTTTCCTGAAACCATAATAAACAGCTTTCATGAGTCTGCTTTTTCTTCATTTGCAATAGACGGTAAACAATATGGTATAGGATATTCGGTTGAGACATACGGCCTTGTATATAATGCTGATGTAGTCACATATGAGCAGCTCAAGGACCTGACATGGGATGGATTATTCCAGTTTGCCATTGATTTTGAAGGGACTAATTCCAATGGCGGATCTATGAAAGGTCTGGTGATGAATCCCAAAAACATGTATTTCATGTATCCAATAATTAAAAATTACGGAGGATATTATTACGGGACTGACGGGTCAGGGAATTACGACCCCTTTGATATCGGGCTGAATAATGAAGGATCGCTGCAGTACATCAGAAGGATGAAGCAGCTGATGGAATATGGAATAATACTGGAAAGCAGGAACTGCACTGACAGTGATGTGTCAGCAGCTTTTGCAAACCAGCAGGCAGCAGTTATCATCAATGGATTCTGGCAGAACTCATTCTACACTCAAAAAGGCGTGAATTTCGGATTTGCACCTTTACCGAAGAACAATGACGGTACGATATCGGAACCATATGCTACTGTAAACGGTTTTGTAATAAACGCTCATTCCGATCACCCGGAAGAGGCAGTGGAATTCCTGGAGTTTCTGTGCAAAGATGCCAATCAGCAGAAAATGATAGAGGCAGGCAATAATTATGAATTTAAGACAGGAAGCAGGTTTCCGGTAAATCTTGCAGTAAGGCAAAGCGAGTATATAACAAGCGAACCGATGTATACGGTGATGTCATCCATATGTCTGAATGTCGAACCGGTACCGAATATCCCCGAAGGGGATATATGGTACAACTATACAGATAAAGCATATCAGTCGATATTTTACGGTGATACGAATGGCGATCCTGTAAATGATAAAGACAAACTGGATGAGTTGGCATCAGCGATCTTAAGTGATGTAGAAAAAATGAATGTCCGGATCGAGGAAGTCGAGATACCGTTTTTAGGATACTTCTTTGTGGGATGCCTGGTTGCTTTATGCATAGTTTTAGTGACCATCAAAACAGTCCGGAAAAGAAAAAATATCAGTAGGTCTGCCAGCAAGGCAATGTTCCGGGCTACAATCGTATCTTATATAGTATTATTACCTATAATCGGTCTTATAGGTATATTTTATGTGTTTCCCATAATACACAATATTTATCTGTCCATGACGAATTACAGCTCGCTGAATCTGGTGGATTATGTTTTTATAGGAGGATATAACTATAAAAGCATATTTATGGAAGGGCTTAACGGCTTTGCTTCCATGTTCATCTGGACTGTTGTATTCGCAGTAAGCGTCATGTCTGTAACGTTCGTATTAGGGACGCTTTTAGCCTCGCTTTTGGAACACAGGAAAGCAACAATAGCAAAAATATACAAAATGATCTTCATACTGCCATGGGTGATACCAAGCGTGATAATGCTGCTGACATGGAAAGGTATTTTAGCTACCGAGGGCGGAGCTCTGAATGATCTGTTAAGTATGTTTGGGATAGCCAATATCCCCTGGCTGGATGATCCGTATCTTGCTAAATTGTCATCGGTTTTTGTTGTTTCCTGGATGGGGACCCCATACTATATGTTCCTGTCTTTGGGATATCTGCAATCCATTCCGAAAGACTATTATGAAGCGGCAATGATAGAAGGCGCAGGGAGAGTGAAATCATTTTTCTGGATCACGCTTCCGCTTGTATTCAGGGCACTGCTCCCAACGCTCATAATGGGATTTATAATGCAGTTCAATAATTTTGGCTTATACCTTCTGACATCCGGCGGACCGTTCGGAGGCTCTTTAGGAGCTCCGGGAGCGACCGATCTTCTAATAACCTATGTGTATAATCTGGCTTACAATACCAAGAACTACAGTCTGGCAGCCGCGTATTCTGTCGTAATATTCGTTTTCGTAGCTGCATTTTCGATCATTACCATGCGCATAAGCAATAAGCGATTTAATGAAGGGAAGTGAAGAGATGACTAGGAAAAAAAGCAAATACTCAGGTATCGGCGTCCATATCATATTGATCCTCTTATCATTGACGGTATTGGTCCCATTTGCATATATCATACTCATATCTTTTGGGAAAGATATACTTGATGTTTCCGGATACGGTGACACCGGTTTTTCTCTTGAATATTACAGGCAGCTGTTTTCCGAAACAAAATACCTTTTCTGGCTGGGTAATTCACTGCTTGTATCTCTGTGTACGATGGTCATATCGCTGCTGATGGTTTCTGTGGCTTCCTATGTTTTTTCGAAATTCAGGTTTTCCGGGAAGAATGCGTTATTTCAGACTATCCTTCTGATCCAGATATTCCCTCTGACCCTGATGCTTGTTTCCCTGTTCAAGATTTTCGCTTCGCTTGAATTGCTTAACAGACTGATCGGGCTTGTGATAATCGACTCTGTAATATCATCGGCAGGGCTGATACTTGTTTCGAAAGGTTATTTTGATACGGTGCCTTATGCGATCGATGAGGCTGCAATGATAGACGGAGCGAATAAGTTTCAGATACTGATCCATATAACATTGCCTCTTGTCAAACCTATATTGGGCATAGTAGCGATACAGAGTTTTGTTCTGACATATAACGAATATGCTATCGCCAGTATGCTGATCACGTCCGGTGCGGAAAAAATGACAGTTGCCGTTGGTCTTCAAAGCCTTATATACGGTCAGTTTCAGCAAAACTGGGGAATGTATTGCGCCGGTGCAGTTTTGGCCAGCCTTCCCATATTCGTACTATTTTACTCCTGTCAGAAATATTTCATAGGCGGTCTGACAGAAGGAGGAGTCAAGCAGTGAGAGGTGTTTCATGAACAGATATGCAGTCTATCATATGTGCGGCGGAACGTATGCATATGCAACAGACAAGAATACTATAAATGTAAGGATCCGTACGGCAAAGAATGATTGCACATCAGTGTATGTGCATTATCTGAACGTGTATGATCATACATCGATCCGTAAAATAGAGAAAATGGACAGAATACTGACAGATGAATATTTTGATATGTATGAAGCAGAACTCATGCTCAGAGAAAGGCATTTTAAATATTTCTTTGAGCTTGTTAAGAATGATGAGAGAGTATTCTATACCGGTGACGGCTTCATGGAAAAGGATATAGCAAATGAGAACAGTTTCTTTTTCCCTGTGATAAATGACGATGAAATATATACTTACCCGAAATGGGCAGAAGGAGCGCTGGTATATCAGATTTTCATAGACAGATTCAACAGCAGTCAGCCAAAATCATACATTAATGCGAAATGGGACAAACGTCCTTCGCGTGAGGATTTTTTCGGAGGGGATTTTGCAGGGATAATAGAGAAGCTGGACTATATGCGGTCCTTAGGTACTGATGTGATTTACTTAGGTCCGGTTTTTTCTTCCAGGACAAACCATAAGTATGATATAGAAGATTATTACTCCATCGATGAAATGTTTGGTGATGAGCAGGGACTGGCCGGACTGGTGACAGCTATCCACGACAAGGGGATGAGGATAATACTCGATTGTGTTTTTAATCACATGAGCTGTTATAACCCTATTTTCATGGATATTGTGGAAAAAGGACAGGCGTCTGAGTATAAAGACTGGTTCTTTATTTATGATTATCCTGTGGAGATCGGAAAAAGCAATTACGATACTTTTGCCGGCTGTGTTCCTTCAATGCCAAGGATCAACACTGCAAATGAAAAGGCAATAGATTATCTTGTAGATTCAGCGGTGTACTGGACTAAAAAACTTGGGATAGACGGCTGGAGGCTGGATGTCGCTGATGAGGTATCGGTGAGCTTATGGAAAAAGTTCAGAAAAGAGATCCAAAAAGCAAACAGTGAGGTTCTGGTGATAGGCGAGATCTGGAACGATGCGGCAAAGTGGATGAATGGGGATCAGATGCATACGGTAACGAATTACAAATACAGAAAATGGTTACTGGACTGCATACAGGGCATGATAGGGCCGGACAAATTCTGGGACAGGATATCTTCTAACAGTATGCTGTATAAAACACCATCATACGGATACCTTATAAATCTTTTAGGCAGTCATGATACTGTAAGGCTTTCAAGTATGATCGGGATAGAAAAAGCCCGGCTGGCTTTACTGACTACAATAGCATTCCAGGGAATGTGCCTTATATATTACGGTGATGAGATCGGAATGGAAGGTGCGGAAGATCCGGATAACAGAAGGACCATGCAATGGGATGGTATCACAAGTGATATGTATGACTATATCCATGAAATTTCGATTTTAAGAAATGAATATCCCGCTTTAAAACACGGTCAGCTTATACCCTTAAAGAGCGATAAAAAACTATTGGCATTCGAAAGAAAGCTGGATGACCAGATCCTTGAAGTGTATGTGAATTACAGCGATGAAGAATGCTTCATTGAAAAAAGGAATGCGATATTCATGTATTCTGCAGAAAAAAATATTTCACATACGGAAAAAACCGGCATTGATCGCATCGGGCCGTTAGCCTTTGCGATTTGCATAAAAATTTAGAAAGGTGGTTATGGAAATGAAGAGAACTATCAGATTGCTTGCCCTTGTCGTTTGTATATGCATTCTGTCCGTAAGTCTGTTTGGATGCTCGAAAGGTAAAGAGGAGGAATCAGTAGTAGCTGAGAAGACCTATTACCTTACCGGAAGTTTCAACGGATATAACGTTGCAGATGAAGCATATGTAATGAAAAAGGTAAGTGAAGAGAGCATGCTTGTACAAAGCATGCCGGATGCCGATCTTTACTATTTTACTGTGAATGCTGAAAACCTTACACCGGATGCAGTGTACGGACAGCATTACTACAAGGTAACAGCAGGAAATTGGGAAGAGGCCTGGGGAACTGAAGTATATGATCTGCAGCCTGCAGCTGTTTATTATGATGCGGATGGAAATCCCACAGGATTGGGATCGATCTATATCCCGGGTGACTACATAGGTGAGTTAACGGTAGTATTTGATGCGGTAACGAAAAAAATATATGACAACACCATGTCTAAAAGTTTCGAACCCAGAATATATGGTGACATCAGTACATCCTTTGGCATGCTGAAAGACTGGGATTATTCAGAAGAAGGGTCTTTTGCGATGACCAAGAACGTTGCAGGAATATATGAAGCTGATCTTGAACTTCCTGCATTTACAGGAACAGCAGAAACGGGTGCGACCCTGTATGTCGTTTTAAGTTCCAAATGCTATATGGCAGTCGGAAGTGAGTATGATTACATATCATGGGGAGCTCTTGAGCAATACCTGATATCCGGAACCGGTGCTCCAGATGTTATCAGGCCGGAATCCTCAGCCACTTATCATATAACATTCAACCCGGTGACACAGGAAGTAAAAGTAACGAAAAATTAACAGGCCGTGGCTTTTGACAGGGCAGGAGCACTGATCCTGCCCTTCAAAGGCATTTAATGAGGCGGATATGAAGATCATCGATACACATGTGCATTACGGAAAGATAAGCAGTTTCAATATGCCGCTTGAGGATATTTTAGTATTGATAAAAAGCAGGAATATCGATGCTGCGGTGATATCCAGTATTGAAAATGCGGAAATATATGAAGGATCCCTGTGCAATGACAGTATAACGAATAATGCCTGCCTTCTGGATGAAATAAAAGATGACGACCGGTTATACATGCAGTATTGGATAAAACCAAATACAGAACGCATGAATGACGGTATCGCGTACTTTATAGAAAATAACAGAAATAAGATCATTGGGCTTAAGATCCATCCGTTTTTATCCGGTATGTGTATTACGGATGACCGTATCCGTCCTTATCTGGATTATGCAAAACAGATCCGTTTACCCGTGTCCGTACACACTGCAAAGGGATATGGCTGCGAATGCCGTTATCTGGCTTCGGTATGTGAAAAGTATCCAAAAGTGGATTTTATAGCAGTGCATATGGATCTGGGTACAGACCATAAAGAGGCTGTGGAGCTGATAAACGGCATACCTAACCTGTACGGTGATGTTTCATGGATCAAATACAGCGATTATCTGGATCTGGGTGTTTCTCCCGGTAAAGTCATGTTTGGAAGTGACATACCTATAAATATGGATACTGCTTATGATTTTTACGAAGGGTATTTTATAAACAAAAACAGAGAGAAAGGATTAATGATGGGAAATGCCCTGAAGCTTTTTCCATCGTTGAAATGATACAGAATGCGGGAACCTGATTTTAATAATATAATCAAAATACTGCAGAGAAAAACTCCTGAGCGTCCCACTCTGTTCGAGTTCTATATAAATAACCGTATTTCAGAGATCCTTTCGGGTATGAAAAGCAAAAGCACATGGGATTGCCCGTGGAATTATGAAATGAACATAAAAGCAATGGGGACCGCAGGATATGACTATATCACTTTACACGGAAGTGACTTTGATTATCCGCATCTTCCCGAAGGCCGGGGGTATCTCATATATGATCAAAGATCACTGGATTCCTATCGGTTCATGGATCCATATAAAGCGGATTACAGCAGGCTGGAAAAATGTGAAAAACTGCTTCCTGAAAATATGAAGATAATCGCATTCGGACCCGGAGGCGTTCTGGAAAATATCATGATGCTTGTCGGATATGAGAATATGTGCATCATCATGTACGAGGATCAGGTCCTGTTTAAAAAGATATGTGACGAAGTGGGCCAACGGCTTGTAGGATATTATGAGAAATGCCTGCAATACGATAGTGTCGGGGCAATAATGGCTAATGATGACTGGGGATTCAAGACAGGGACGATGCTGGCGCCGGACGATCTTCGCAGATACATATTCCCATATCATAAAGAAATAGCGGATATGGCTCACAGATCCGGAAGGATGGCTATATTGCACTCATGCGGGAATCTCGAAAGCGTGATGGATGATATTATCGATGACATGAAATATGACGCAAAACATTCATTTGAAGACAATATCCTTAAGGTCGAAGATGAGTATATGAAATATGGGAACCGGATCGCTATCCTCGGAGGCATAGATCTGGATTTCATGACACGTAAAACTCCTGAAGAGATCACAAAACGGTGTGATCATCTTATGACCCTGACGAAATTCAAAGGGTATGCGCTCGGAACAGGTAACAGCATACCGGACTACATCCCATTTGAGAATTATACCGCCATGATCAGATGCGTATATCCTGAATTCGGTTAGATAATGGTTGACAACATGCTTTTCCCGCGATAATATATTCATGCGGCTGATAATAAACGGTCAGACGCATACGATGATATCGTATAAAATTGAATATATGCTAGGGGAGCCTTAGGCTGAGAAACAATGATTGACCCTCACTACTTGATACGGATAATACCGTCGTAAGGAAGCAAATAAAAGTGATTTTCTAACCTCCTGCATATATGTATAAATGGGAGGTTTTTGTGTATGTTGAACTGGTTTTTACTGGAATATGAAGGTGCATATATCCTTACCGTGTGGGGATATGTTGCTGTAGCTCTTGTAATGGCAAGCATGATAGTTGCCATCTATTTACTCAGACCCAAGAAGAAAGATATCCGGATAAATAAAACAAAAAGGCTTGCTTTCTGTTCCATGGCGCTCGCTCTGGGTTTTGTTACATCATACATCAAGATAATCGATATGCCGCTTGGAGGCGCCGCGACATTATGCAGTATGCTTTTTATTACCCTTATAGGTTACTGGTACGGGCTTGGAACAGGTCTTCTTACGGCATTCACATACAGTATGCTCCAGTTCCTGCAGGGACCGTATATGATCAATTTCTGGCAGGTATGCTTTGATTACATATTCGCATTCACCGCCCTTGGCTTATCCGGGCTGTTCACGGATGCAAAAAACGGCCTCATAAAAGGATATCTCGTATCCATATTCGCCAGGGGTCTTCTGCACTCGATAGGAGGTTATCTGTTCTATATGGAATGGATACCTGAGACATTCCCACAGAGCCTGACATCAGTTTATCCGCTTGTATATAACTATTCATATATTCTGGCCGAAGGCGCCATAACAGTCGTTATACTTCTTATCCCTGCTGTTAAAAAGGCAATGGAGAGGGTAAAGACGATGGCCATACACGAATAGGTTTTACTGTTTGTCTGATAAAGATAAGGTTTAAGATGCTTCTTAAGCCTTTTTTTTTGCAGAAATAACTGTTGACATTGTATAATAATTATTGTATCCTATAAAAAACACTTTAGTAATTTATCACTTTAGAGAAGTGAAGTAACGACCGGAGGAGCCATGGCATTACATAACCCTGAGGGGATGACAGACATAATAAACGGGAAATGCTATCTTAAGAAAGCAAAGGAAGAGGAAATAAGGAAGCTTTTTTTAAGCAGCGGATTCAATGAGATAGAAACTCCGTGTATGGAGTATTTTGACATGTATTATGGGGATAACGAATATATCAGACAGGAAGACATATTCAAATTCACAGATAAGACAGGAAAGCTGCTTGTTCTTCGGCCGGATATGACTGTTCCTGCATGCAGGGTAGCGGCGACGAAGATGAAAGGACCTCTTCCGTACAAGCTTTCATATATAGAAAAATGCTACAGAGCCAATGATTTCGGAGGCGGCAAACAAAGGGAATTCACTCAGTGCGGAGCAGAGATACTCGGAAGCAGCGATGCATATTATGATGCTGAAAGCATCCGCTTAGCAGTTAAAACAGCGAAAGCTGTAGGCATAGCGGATATATCCGTCCAGATCGGACAGGTGGAATTCTTCAGCGGCCTTGCAAAAGCTGCAGGATTCTGTAAAGCGGAATGTGAAAAGATATCAAAACTGATCGATAACAAGGATAACTTCGGTATAGAGGAATTCCTTAACACTCATGAGACTGAACCATCCATCAGAAAGCATTTATCCTCCCTTACGGGATATATAGGAGGATCTGAAATGCTTTTGAAACTCAAGGCTGATCCTTTGAATGAACGATCATTGAAAGCGGTGATGAATCTGTCGGAAATACTGGACATACTTAAGGAAATGGGTATAGATCAGCTGGTTTCGATAGACCTTTCTATGGTAAAGAAACTCGGTTACTATACAGGGATGATATTCAGCGGGATGACGTATAAAATGGGGTTCCCGATACTTGCAGGGGGAAGATATGACAATCTGTGCGGGAAAATGGGCAAGACTCTTCCGGCTACAGGATTTTCGCTTAGCATGGAGATGGCTATGCAGGCTCTGGAGAGACAGGGATATGAATATGCATCTCAGGCAGAAAACACAGTAATAACATTCACAAAGGAGACAAGGAGCGCGGTACTGAAAAAGGCTGCCTCGATCAAAGGTGATTTTGAGATACTTGCAGACAGCGATGATGCTGTTCTGTATTGCAAAGACAAGGGAGCATACCGCCTCATAAGATGCATATCGGAAAATGAAGTCACAGTTGAAGAAAAAGATAATAAGAAAAAAGTGATGACGCTTGCAAAATGGAGTGAAAAATGGAATATCTGAAGATAGCGCTTCCCAAGGGAAGGCTTGCGGTCCAGACAATGGAGTTCTTTAAAAAGGCCGGCATAAAGTGCAGGGATATAGACGAAGATTCAAGAAAGCTTATATTTTTTGATAATGATGCGAATCTGGAAATATTCCTGGTAAAGCCGTCCGATGTGCCTGTATATGTGGAATACGGCGCGGCAGACATAGGCGTCGCAGGGAAAGACACCCTTATGGAAGAATACAGGAATCTGTATGATGTACTGAACCTGGGATTCGGAAAATGCACCATGTGTGTTGCAGGAGAAGAACAGTATATAGGGAGAATGGATGAGATAACGAACAAAAGAGTCGCTACAAAATATCCGAGGATAGCTTCTGAATATTACAGGAACGTCAAGAATGAGAATGTGGAGATAATAAAGCTAAACGGATCGGTCGAACTGGCGCCTCTTTGCGGATTATCCGAATTCATCGTGGATATAGTGGAAAGCGGTAAAACGCTGCAGGCAAACGGACTGGTGGTCCTGGAAAAGATATGCGACATATCTGCGCACCTCATAGTCAACAAGGTGAGCATGAATATAAAAAGAGAAAGTATATCAGGTATGATAGACGCGCTGAAAAAGGAGCTGGATAATGGTACCGGTATTTAAGGACGACAGGGCAGGTTTTCAAAAACGTATTAGAAAAGACGGCTTTCTCAATGATAAGAGCGTCATGACCGTTGTGACGGATATCATGGAGGATGTCTATGAAAACAGGGATCAGGCTTTGATCAGATATACGAGGAAATTCGACGGTTTTGATCTTTCCAAAGAAAACATACTTGTGACGGAGGAAGAGATAAAACAGGCCTATCAGGAGGTCGATAAAGACCTTTTAAAGGTCATACAGGATGTGTGTATCAACGTTGCCGCATATTCCATGAAGCAGAAGGAACAGGGCTTCCTGTGGGAAAAGAATGAAGGCATAACCATAGGCCAGAGGATCACTCCGTTAAAAAGAGTGGGAGTATATATCCCCGGCGGTACCGCGCCTTTGATCTCTTCAGTCATAATGAATGCGATGCCCGCATATATAGCTGGAGTGAAAGAGGTAATAATGTGCACTCCTCCTCCTATAGACGCAGCACGGATCGTTGCCGCAAAAGAAGCGCATGTGAGCAGGATATACAGGGTAGGCGGGGCTCAGGCGGTATTTGCCATGGCTTTTGGAACAGAGAGCATCAAAAAATGCGACAAGATCACGGGACCCGGAAATATATATGTGGCATATGCTAAGAAACTTGCTTACGGTTTCTGCGGTATAGACATGGTAGCCGGTCCGAGCGAGATAATGATAGTAGCCGATGAGACAGCGGATCCGGTATTCATAGCGGCGGATATGCTCGGGCAGGCCGAACACGATAAACTTGCATGCAGTTCGCTTCTTACGGTTTCACCGGATCTTGCACAGAAGGTGAATATCGAGATAGACAGACAGCTTAAAACTTTAAAAAGAAAAAAGATAATAGAGGAAAGCCTCAATAACAGCGGAGCGATATACATTGGCAGCAGCATTATGGACTGTATCAGCCTGCTGAATGAATGCGCGCCGGAGCATGCCGAACTGATGGTGGAGGATCCGAAAGCCTATTCGCATCTTGTGACCGATGCCGGAGCGGTGTTCCTTGGAGCATATTCGCCCGAACCTCTGGGAGACTATTATGCGGGTCCGAACCATACGCTTCCTACAGGCGGTACGGCAAGATTCTTCTCTCCTTTGGGAGTATATGACTTCATGAAGAAGACCAGTATCATTTTCTACAGCAGAGAGGAACTGGAAAAGGTACATGAAAAGATCGAGACATTTGCCATGTGCGAGCAGCTCGATGCTCATGCGAATGCGGTCAGCGTAAGGTTCAGGGAGGGTAAAAATGAGTAGACTGTACAGCGATGTTCTTAAAGGGCTTGAACCATATACCCCGGGAGAACAGCTCAATGATAAAAGATACATAAAGCTGAATACGAACGAGAATCCTTATCCTCCTTCAAAAAAGGTGATTGACAGCATAAAGGAATTCGCAAACAGTGATCTTCGCCTGTATCCGGATCCGAAAGCCCGGATACTGACCGATGCATTAAGTGAGAAATACTCAGTGGAAGCGAAGAATATTTTTATCGGGAACGGATCGGATGAAGTCCTTGCAATGGCGTTCGATGCTTTCTATGCAAAAAAGCAAGTGGCTTTCCCAGAGCTTACATACAGTTTCTATCCTGTGTACTGCAGCCTGTTCGATATAGATGCCGTAAAGGTTAAAATGAAAGACAGATTCGCAATTGATAAAGAAGCGCTTCTGTCACTTGATATGGGAAAAGCATTTGCCAATCCTAATGCCCCGACAGGGGAACTGATCGAAAGGGAATATATCATATCGCTTTTAGAAAAGAACAAAGATGATGTGATGCTCATAGACGAGGCGTATATGGATTTTGCCGATCACGACGAGAGCATGATCCCGTATATACGGCAATTCGACAATCTGCTTGTGGTCCGGACATTTTCCAAATCATACAGCCTTGCGGGAATGAGGATAGGATATGCGATCGGAAATGAGGAGCTCATAAAAGGCCTTGAAATGGTGAAAAACTCATTCAATTCATATCCTGTCGACAGGATCGCGCAGGCGGCAGGTACGGAAGCCGTAAAAGACCGCGCATATTTCGATGATATAAACACCAGAGTGGTAAAAACACGCAAAAGAACAGCCAAGGTTTTAAAAGATATGGGATGCGCCGTGCTTCCATCAGAGAGCAACTTTTTACTTGTGTCTTTCAAGGGATATACATCGCTTGAAATCTATACAAAATTCAGGGAGAAAGGTATACTTATAAGGCAGTTCCGGTCAATGAAAGATCATGTCAGGATCTCCATAGGGACAGACGAAGATATGGATACCCTGCTGCGTTACGCAAAGGAGATTTTAACCAAATGAGAACAGCAACTGTAAAGAGGAAGACAAAGGAAACAGACATATGCCTTTCCATAGATCTGGATGGAAAAGGCGTATACAAAGTAGCGACCGGGATAGGTTTTTTAGATCACATGATGGAACTCTTTTCCAGACACAGTCTGATCGATATCGATCTTTCCGTATCGGGTGATACGTTCGTGGATTGCCACCATACCGTCGAAGATACCGGCATCGTTCTTGGAAAAGCTCTGAAAGAAGCGCTCAAAGACAAGAAGTCCATAGCAAGATATGGATTTGCTTCAGTACCTATGGATGAATCACTTACAAACGTGACAGTCGACCTTAGCGGGAGAGCCTATACAGTATATAACTGTCCGGTATCAGGCGGTTCGATTGGGGAGATGGATTTCGAGACATTGGAGGAATTCGTCCGTGCGTTATCGGATAATCTTGGTGCAAACATACATGTGAACGTGCAATACGGTTCAAACAGGCATCATGTGGCTGAAAGCATATTCAAAGCGCTGGCACGAAGCCTGAGACAGGCCATAAGCATAGATGAAAAGGAAAGCGGGATACCTTCCACAAAAGGAGAGATATAATGACAGTAAAACCATATAAACAGGGAAAAGTAAGGGATCTGTATGATCTTGGGGATAAGATACTGATGGTGTCTTCGGACAGAATATCCGCATTCGACTGCGTATTCGACCAGCTCATACCGGGAAAAGGCATAATACTCAACAGCATATCAGCCTTCTGGTTTGAATATACTAAAGATATCATGCCAAACCATATGATAACCGCGGATATATCAAAATTTCCAAAGCCATTCTGCGATGACATATACTTCAAAGGCAGATCGATGCTCGTGAAAAAAATAGAAATGCTTCCGGTAGAATGCATCGTAAGGGGATATCTTGAAGGAAGCGGATTGAAGGAATACAAGGCGACCGGAAGCATATGCGGCATTAAACTGAAGGAAGGGCTGCTGCAGGCTTCCAAACTGGACGAGCCGATCTATACTCCTTCTCTTAAGGAATCCGAAGGACATGATGTGAACGTGACATATGAGGGCACTGTGAAGGCAATAGGCAGCAAGTATGCAAAGCTCATAAAAGACAAGAGCCTGGAACTGTATAAGAAAGCAAGCGATTATGCATATACCAAAGGTATCATAATTGCTGACACTAAATTCGAGTTCGGGATATCAGATGGGGAGCTCGTGCTTGCCGACGAAATATTCACTCCGGATTCTTCAAGATTCTGGGATCTTTCTGACTATATGCCGGGAAGAGCGCAGAAGAGTTTTGACAAGCAGTTCTTACGTGAATATCTTGAAAGCACAGGATGGGACAAGACCCCTCCGGCTCCAAAGCTTACCGGATATGTCATAGAACAGACGATCAGGAAGTATAACGAAGCATACGAAAGGCTGACAAAGTGATACTGATAGCTGATTACGGGATGGGGAATCTTTCAAGCATCATAAAGGCGTTTGAATATGTGGGAGAAAAGATATCGATCACAAAAGATCCCGATATGCTCAAAAAAGCCGATAAGATAGTGCTGCCCGGTGTCGGTGCTTTTCAGACAGCGATGGAGAACATATCGAAAAACGGTATGGACGATTCCATAAAAGACGAAATCAGCAAAGGCAAACCATTTTTAGGGATATGCCTGGGTTTTCAGCTTTTATTCTCCGGATCGGAAGAAACAAGGAAAGAAAACGATCAGGTAACCGGGAAAAGCGGGATGGGTATCGTTGAAGGACGTGTTGTAAGATTCAGAGATGACATGGGACTCAAAGTGCCTCAGATAGGCTGGAACTCCGTATATCCCGACAGCGGATGCAGTATCTTAAATAAATACGCGGAAAGATATTTCTATTTCGTACATTCGTATTATCCCGCTCAGACCGGGGACGACATCAAAGGCAGGGCATATTGCGAATACGGTGAAAGGTTCGTGTGCGCGATAGAGAAGGACAATATACTGGCATGCCAGTTCCACCCTGAAAAGAGCGGGGATGCAGGCATAGAACTGATCAGGGACTGGTCATCATTATGATAATATATCCTGCAATAGATCTTTTAAACGGTAAATGTGTGAGGTTATATAAAGGGGATTACAACAATGTCACAGAATATTCCGATGATCCTGTTGCAGTTGCAATGAGGTTCAGAAGCTTAGGAGCGACACATATCCATATAGTTGATCTAAATGGCGCAAAGGATAATGACAGCATAAATTTCGACTATATAAAAGCCATATACCTTGCATGCGGCCTTCTCATACAGACAGGCGGAGGCATACGTACAATGGACAGGATCGAAAAACTCATAACATCAGGCGTTCATAGAGTAGTGCTTGGCACTGCGGCGGTCAAAGACATATCGTTCACGGAAAAAGCCGTTAAGGAATACAAAAACCATATAGTCATCGGAATAGATGCAAGAAACGGAAAGGTGTCTACCGACGGATGGACAAAAGACAGTGACATAGATGCGGTCGGGTTCGGTAGGAAAATGAAGGCGATAGGCGCAGTATCCGCAGTATATACCGATATTTCAAGGGACGGGACGCTTGAAGGGCCGGATATCGAAGGACTGAAAAGAATGATCGGGGAAACCGGGCTGGATATGATCGCTTCAGGCGGTATAAAGGATATGAGTGACATTAGGGAAGTAAAAAAAGCCGGGGCA